>ERZ832317.2640-NODE-2640-length-20256-cov-27.181922_pt1 | contig 20256 bp, 18 predicted proteins | sample MGYA00519695_ERZ832317 | MGnify/ENA primary metagenome ERZ832317 (study PRJEB31850, sample SAMEA3708726) | human gut metagenome | biome: human gut; feature: human-associated habitat; material: faeces | place: China | collected 2014 ...
CTCAAAATCCCTTGTGCTAATAACACGTGTGGGTTCGACCCCCACCACCGGCATAGAGAAGCCGACTGAGAGGTATTCTCAGTCGGCTTTTCTTTTTGATTTTTCCCTTGTCCATCAGGAACGCCGGGAACTGAAATGCTGCAAAACTCGGCGGCGGAGCCGGCTGTTTTAACTACTGTTTAAGACTTTGTGGTTTTCTGTTCATAAACTTCTGGTATCCTGTACATAACGAAACGAGAAAGAGGGAGCTTTATGAACGCCGAACTCACTTTCCTGCAATTCCTGCAATCCCTGCACAGCCCCATGCTGGATGGAAGCATGTGTTTTATTACCCGTCTGGGAGACTCCGGTATTCTCTGGGTGACGCTGACAGCGGTGCTGCTGGTGTTCCGCAAAACGCGGCGGGTCGGATGTGTGCTGGCAGCGGCGCTCCTCATCGACGCTGTCCTCTGCAATCTTCTTCTCAAGCCGCTGGTGGCCCGCGTCCGTCCATGCGGCATCCTTACGGAGGTACAACTGCTTATCCCGTACCCGGACGATTTCTCCTTTCCTTCGGGCCATACGGCGGCGTCCTTCGCCTCGGTGACAGCCCTTTGGATGGCCGGGAAAAAGCAGTGGGCGATGGCGGCTCTGCCGGTAGGCGTTCTCATCGCATTCTCGCGGATGTACCTCTGTGTCCATTACCCGACGGATATTCTGGGTGGTGTCATTTTGGGAGCTGCCTGCGGATGGGCGGGAGCATGGCTCGTAAAGAAAGCAGAGCGACGAATGGCCATCCCGCGGAACTGAAAAAAGAAGAAGAGACCGCCGTACAGCAGCTTGCTGTACGGCGGTCTCTTTTGTTATGGGGACCCGCTTATCTGCGGGAACATCCCGGTTTTCCGCAAAAAGCCCAAAAGACATGCAGGCGAAGCAATGCAGCCCCCAAAAATCGGCTTCAGCAAAAAGAAAAGCACCATACTTCCTACGAAGTACAGTGCTTTTTTGGTGGAGAATACCGGGATCGAACCGGTGACCTCTTGCATGCCATGCAAGCGCTCTCCCAGCTGAGCTAATCCCCCATAAATTCCAGAAGCAAGCCTCTGGAATGGAAAATCTTTAGTGGGAACTTAATCGTCATCAACCATCGCTGTGGGGGTGTGTTTCTGGGTGCATCGCGCTCCCAGCTGAGCTAAACCCCCAGATGTTTGTCCCCGTGCCTGACGACGTGTGTAATTATACCAGCCGGAGGGGCGCTTGTCAACAGTTTTTTGAAAATTTTTTGCAGCAAAAGATCCCCGCAGGGCGTGTGCCCGGCGGGGATCAGAAAGCAGGGGAAAACTCTTTTTGGAAAAACTACGCCTTAGCGTGCCTGACGGTCAAAGATCTGCGGGGCCACGCGGCACAGCAGCACGGCGGCCACCATGGTAAGCAGGGTCTCGGGCAGCATATAGCTGCCGTTGTAGGTCAGGCTGTAAGTCCATGCGGCCAGACCATCGCTCAGGTTGCCCCAGACCAGCACGCCGGACAAAAAGCTGCACATAAAGCGCAGGAAACCGGCAGCAAAGGTGCCCACAGCCACGCCCACGGTGCGGTTCTTGAAGGGGCGGGCGAACAGCTCGGCCAGACCCAGTGCCATAAAGGCCAGCACATAGTCCAGCAGCACCTCACCGAGGAAGTAGAGGAAGGTGGAGGCGGGAGGAGGGTAGAAGCCCATGATCATCTGCAGGCAGGAGTTTACAAAACCGGTGAACAGGCCCCACTTTGCGCCGTGGCGGAAGGACACCAGCACAAAGGGCAGCATGCTCAGCAGGGTGATGCTGCCGCCGTTGGGCATGGTGAAAAACTTGATGTTGGAAAGCACCGTGCCAATGGCGATCATCAGGGCGCATTCCACCAGAATACGGGTCTTGGAATAGGTTTTGGACATGATGAAAAGATTCCTCTCTCATAATAGTACACAAAAACAAAATGCGTCTGCTGGCAGCAGACGCATGGAGGTTTGTTGAACGTACCGGACGGTTCCGCAAACTCCCTACGCCGGCATTGCCCGGATCAGGTAAAGGGTACTCCGCGCTATGCGGATCTCAGCCTTACGGCGCCCCTGTTTTTATGTCCGCCCACAGTATACGCGCCGTGGGACAAAAAGTCAAGCCCGCAGACATAATCCGCCCCGGCGGCGCGTATGTTATACCATTGCAAAGCTGGAACGCAGGGAGGCGGGATATGAAAGCCGATCCGGAACAGCGCGCCGTGCAGCTGGGGGAGTACATTGCCGCCCACAACGCCACGGTGCGGGCAGCGGCGGCTGCGTTCGGGTGCAGCAAGTCCACCGTGCACAAGGACGTTGCCGTGCGGCTGCGCAGCATCAGCCCGGCGCTGTACGGGCAGGTGCGCGCCGTGCTGGCCCGCAACAAGGCCGAGCGCCACCTGCGGGGCGGGGCTGCCACCCGGCGCAGATACAGCCGCCGCTGAAGCCCAAAAAAGACCGCTGCACTGCGCAGCGGTCTTTTTTGCTGGGACAGAACCCTCTCAGGCGCTTGCGCGCCAGCTCTCCCTTCTAGGGAGCTGGCATTGACTGAGAGGGTTTTCAGGCGGCTGCCTTCATCCCCCGGTGTGAAACTGCTGCAACGCGCCTTTTTCCAGCCGGCTTACCTGCGCCTGACTGATGCCGATCTCCTGCGCCACCTCCATCTGGGTCTTGCCGCGCAGATACCGCAGCTCCATGATGCGCTTTTCCCGGGGCGAAAGAGCGGCTACCGTATCGCGGAACTGCAACCCGCTGATCCAGCTCTCCTCGCTGTCCGGGTCCCGCACCTGGTCGATCACATACATGGCATCGCCGCCGTCGGTGTACACCGGCTCGTCAAGGCTGAGCGGCTCCACCACCGACTCCAGCGCGGCGGTCACCTCGCGCCGGGCAAGCCCCGCTGCGGCGGCGATCTCGTCCATGGTGGGCTCGCGCCCCAGCTGCTTTTCCAGCGTTTCCCGCGCCTGCATGGCGCGGTAGGCGGTGTCCCGCAGGGTGCGGCTTACCCGCAGGGCGTTGTTGTCCCGCAGAAACCGCCGGATCTCCCCGATGATCATGGGCACGCCGTAGGTAGAAAACCGCACCGGCTGTGCGGGGTCAAAGTTGTCGATGGCCTTGATCAGCCCGATGCACCCCACCTGAAACAGATCGTCCAGATTTTCGCCCCGCTGGGCAAACCGCTGCACTACGCTGAGCACCAGCCGTAGGTTGCCCTCCACCATCCGCGCCCGGGCGGCTTTGTCCCCGGCGTGGGCAAGGGTGAGCAGCTGCCGCTTTTCCGCCTCGGTCAGCACAGGCAGCTGCCCTGTGTTCACACCGCATAGCTCCACCTTGTTGTACATCCAAACGCCCCCGGTCTTTTAGCTTTACCGGAAGTATGGCTCTGCGCGCCGGGCGCTATGCGTGGAAAAAATTGTGCGCCCCTCCGCAAAAGAGGGGCGCATTATAGACAAAGCTGTAATTTTATGGTATGCACCAGCGGCTACTCGCTTTCAAGGCGGGCTTTCAGGGTGCGGATGATGCGCTTTTCCAGCCGGGAGATGTAACTCTGGCTGATGCCAAGGGCATCGGCGGCTTCCTTCTGGGTGTGCTCCACGCCGTCGGTAAGGCCGAAACGCAGTTCCATGATCTGCCGTTCCCGTGCCGAGAGTGCCGCTACGGCGCTGCGCAGCACCGCGCGCTCGGCGTCCTGCTCCAGCTGCTGGCTTACCGCGTTGGCGTCGCTGCCAAGAATGTCCGAGAGCAGCAGCTCGTTGCCGTCGCCGTCCACGTTCAAAGGCTCGTCGATGCTGGCCTCCTGCCGGCGGTTGGAGCTTTTGCGCAGGTACATCAGGATCTCGTTGCCGATGCAGCGGCTGGCGTAGGTGGCCAGCTTGATGCTGCGGGCAGGGGTGAAGGTGTTTACCGCCTTGATCAGCCCGATGGTGCCAATGCTTACCAAGTCCTCGGCGGGCACACCGCTGTTCTCGTACTTTTTGGCCAGATACACCACCAGCCGCAGGTTGTGGGTGATAAGCTCCTCGCGGGCGGCAGCGTCCCCGGCAGCCATGCGGTCAAGCAGGGCTTTTTCCTGCTCGGGGGTAAGGGGCGGGGGCAGGCTTGGCCCGCCCGCCAGATAATGCACCGCGCCGCAGTAGCGCAAACGCCCCCACAGCCGCTGCCAGACCTTGCGAAAAAACTGCAACATGGATATCCCTCCTGTGCACCTTCTATTATATGTATTATAAAGGAACTCCCTCAGTCAAAGCCTTGCGGCTTTGCCAACTCTCCCAAGGGGAGAGCTGGCGTGGGAGCGCCTGAGAGGGCGGAAAACTCCTACACCCCAACCTCCTCCGCCACGTCGTCCCCCAACAGCAGCGTCGATGCGCCGGTGGGGGCGTCCGGGGCGCAAAAGGCCGCCAGCAGGCCGGGCACGCGGCGCTGCCCACGGCACAGCGCGGCGGGCACGGCGGGCAGCAGGCAATGGCCGGTAACGGCGGCGCAGGGTACAAACTGCACCCTCAGCCCCGGAGGCGGGGCAGTGCCGGCGGCAAACCAGCTGTCTAAGTAGGCGCGCAGCGGTGCGGGCAGCCGGCTGCGCACCGGCGGGTACTGCACCAGCACCACCCGCCGCCCGGCAAGGGGGTCTTGCAGGGTAAAGCCGGTGTCGTGGTAGGCCTGTACCGGCACTGTTGCCCCCGCAATTTGCAGCACAGCGGCAAAGCAGCCCCGCTGCGGGCGGCCAAACACCGCCAGCAGCCCGCGCAACAGTCCGTACACCCCGGCGCAGCAGAGCAAAAGCTGCCCCGGGCGCACCGGCAAAAGCACGCTCAGGTTGTTGGCCTGTACCCCGGGCAGCACCACCGCGCCGCACAGCAGGCCGTTCAGCGCCGCATACCATCCGCACAGCCGGGCAAAGCTGCGCACCCCGGCCACGCCGTAGCACACCGCCACCACCCCGCAGCAGCTGGCGATTTTATATAGTACCGCCAGCGGGGCGGGCCACGGCGGGGCCAGCAGGACAAGGGTGCTGACCGCAGCCGCCGCGCTGCCCGCGCACAGCCGCAGCCCGGTGCAGCTGCGCCCGCATAAAAGCCCCGCGCCCAGCAGCAGCGCGGCGGCTGCGGCAAAGTTTACCAGCAGCAATTCGTCCACAAAAACAACTGTTTTCATTGCAAAGCACCGCCTTATGGTTCTGGTAGTCTATTTTTCACAAATTTGCGAAAAAACTTGTCACACCAGAAAAACCCGCATGAACAGTGCAGTTTTGCTACAAAAGCCGGGACGATGTTTCACAGTTTTTACACTTTTTTCAAAAAAGTACTTGAACATTTCTGGAAAGTGTGGTATATTATTGCCATCCTAATAAGGATTGAGCCGGAAACACCGGTTCGAAAATATTTTTTCTATTTTTGAAGGGAGTAATTCATTATGATGATGCCTGCAAATTTCTCTGCTGTGTCTGAGAACGAGATGACCTACGTTATGGGCGGTAGCGTTGCTGACTACCTGGCACCCGCTATGGGCGCTGCTCAGTGGCAGAACTTCCACAAGAACCTGATTACCATCGTTGGTAACAAGTACGTTCAGGGCTTCCTGGACAACACCGTTGGTGCTATGTTCAGCGGCGCTTGGGTTCCCGGCAACGGCCTGAAGGGCTTCGGCGGCCAGTTCAGCGCTATCTGGGATGCCAACTACACCGAGAAGGTGAACGATCAGACCACTGGCGCTCAGAAGTTCGGCTACGGCGCTCTGGGCGTTGCAAACGGCATCCTGAACGTTGTTGGCAACCTGGCTGCTATCTACAACCTGGGCTTCGGCACCGCTAAGAACATCGTCAACGATACCAAGTTCAACTTTGTCTAAGTTTGACTCTTTGACAATGCTTGCGTGACTGTACCCCTAGGGGTGCAGGGAACATACTAGCATAATAACACCCCCGTAGGCTTATGCCTGCGGGGGTGTTTTTTTGCGTAACTCCCTTAGTCAAAGCCTGCGGCAGTACCCCCTCAGTCACGGCTTGCGCCGTGCCAGCTCCCCCAAGGGGGCGCCTTTTGGCAATGCCGGAAAGTTTGCCATCACCGCCCAAAGCCGTCCCCTTGGACAGACTCTCCCCGGCCGGGGAGAGATGTCGCGTTAGCGACAGAGTGGGGAGCGGGTGGCTGCGAACGTAGTGAGCAGACGGAAGGGGTGCACTCCGGGGAGTCGCTAACCGGAAAAACGAGACTGAGAGGGTTTTCCCACGTTCACACTTCTTTTACCAGTCTGTTACTTTCCGTTTTGTGCTGTTTGTGGTATACTATGGTCAACATGGGTCACCATGGCAACATTGAAACAGACAGGATGTGAAATCCTCTTATGAAAGATGGTTTTTTAAAGGCAGCTGCCTTTTCGCCCGCCTTGCGGGTGGCAGACTGCACCTATAACGCGCAGCAGGTGCTGGCGCAGCTGCAAGCTGCCGCGCAGCGCGGGGTAAAGCTGGCGGTTTTCCCGGAGTTTTGCCTTACCGGCTACACCTGCGGCGATCTGTTTTTGCAGCGCACTTTGCAGCAGGGCGCACTGGATGCGCTGGAATGGCTGCTTGCGCAGACCCGCACGCTGGATACCGTGGCGCTGGTGGGCCTGCCGCTGCTGGTACACGGCAAGCTGTACAACTGCGCCGCCGTGCTGTGCAGGGGGCAGCTGCTGGGCATTGTGCCCAAGACCTACCTGCCCAACTACGGCGAATTCTACGAAAAGCGGCAGTTCACCCCCGGCAGCACCGAGGTGCAGACGGTGACCGTCTGCGGGCAGCAGGTGCCCTTTGGCACGTCACTGCTGTTCCGCTGCCGCCAGATGCCCAGTTTTGTGCTGGGCGTAGAGCTGTGCGAGGATCTGTGGAGCGCGCTGCCGCCCTCCACCTTCCACGCGCTAGCGGGCGCGACCGTCATTGCAAACCTTTCTGCCAGCGATGAGACCGTGGGCAAGGCGGAGTACCGCCGCGCACTGGTGGCAAACCAGTCTGCCCGGCTGCTGTGCGGCTACCTGTACGCCTCGGCGGGGCACGGCGAAAGCACCACCGATATGGTGTTTGCCGGGCATGACCTCATTGCCGAGGATGGCAGCATCCTTGCCGAGACTGCGCCCTTTGCGGGCGACCACGCCGAGACCGAGCTGGACTGCCAGCGCATGGAGGCCGAGCGTGCCCGCAACACCAGCTTTGAGCACACTGCCGAGGGCTACGTCACGGTGGAATTTGACCTTACACCGGAAGAAACGGTGCTCACCCGCCGCATCGACCCCGCGCCCTTTGTGCCCAGTGACCCGCAGCGCCGCGCCGCCCGCTGCGAGCTGATTTTGAAGATGCAGGCCGACGGCCTTGCCAAACGGCTGGAGCACGCCCACGCAAAAACAGCGGTCATTGGTATTTCCGGCGGCTTGGACAGCTGCCTTGCCCTGCTGGTGGCAGTGCGCGCCATGAAGCAGCTGCACCGCCCTGCCGCCGATGTGCTGGCGGTGACCATGCCCTGTTTTGGCACCACCAAGCGCACCCGCAGCAACGCCGAAATTTTGTGCGGGGAGCTGGGCGTAAGCTTTCAGGAGATACGCATTGCCGACACCGTGCGCAGCCACTTTGCGGATATCGGGCAGGACGAGACCGTGCTGGATGTCACCTTTGAGAACGGGCAGGCACGGGTGCGCACGCTGGAGCTGATGGACCTTGCCAACCGCACCGGCGGCCTTGTGGTGGGCACGGGTGACCTTTCGGAGCTGGCGCTGGGCTGGGCGACCTACAACGGCGACCACATGAGCATGTACGGCGTGAATGCCGGTGTGCCCAAAACGCTGGTGCGCTATCTGGTGCAGTACGAAGCCGAGACTGCTGCCACCGCTGCTTTGCACGATGTGCTGCTGGATATTCTGGCCACCCCGGTGTCGCCGGAACTGCTGCCCGCCAAGGACGGCGAGATCGCACAGATCACCGAGGACTTGGTGGGCCCCTACGAGCTGCACGATTTTTACCTGTATTATGTACTGCGCTGCGGTTTTGGCCCGGCAAAGATCTACCGGCTGGCAAAGGCGGCCTTTGCAGGCAGAGCAGAGTACACGGATGCCGTGCTGTACAAGTGGCTGCGCAACTTCTACTGGCGCTTTTTTGCTCAGCAGTTCAAGCGCAGCTGCCTGCCGGACGGCCCCAAGGTGGGCAGCGTGACCCTTTCGCCCCGGGGCGACTGGCGCATGCCCAGCGATGCCTGCGCCACCCTTTGGCTGGCAGAGCTGGAGCAGCTCAAGCCCGGGGAGCAGTAAGCCATGAAGAACAAAAAGCTTTTGACCAATATCCTGTTTGCGGTGGTGGTGCTGGCCATCGCAGCGGTGCTGCTGGCCGTGCGCAGCCACAATGCCACCGGCGGAAAACTGACTGCACAGCTGATTTACGGCGACAACAACGCTGTGATGGACATTCCGTTGGAAAAGGACGAAACTTACAGTGTGGACACCGGTTATTATACGGTGCATATAGAGGTAAAGGACGGCAGGGCGCGGTTTATTGAATCGCCCTGCCCGGATCACATCTGCGAGGGCTTTGGCTGGCTGTCGGCGGAGGATCAGACCGCCACCTGCCTGCCTGCCCGCGCCGTGCTGACCATCGTTCCGGTGGGCTGAAAAAAGGAGTATTCTCATGTTGGACGAAAACGAGCATTCCCGCAAGGAGGACGGTCGTTCCCTGCATCGTCTTTTGCACAAGGCTGAGCAGCAGGACGCCACTGTAGTGGTGGACAGCGCCGCGTTTTTCTCGGAGCTGCCGCCGGAGCAGGCTCCACCGCCCCGCCGCCCGCAGCAAAACACCCGCCGCAACACTGCTGGCGGGGAGAATGGGGCGTACCAGCCCCCGAAACGAGGGAAGATCTTGCTGATCGTACAGGCAATTTTAAGCGTTCTGGCGCTGGTGCAGCTGTGGCGCACCCAGATGCTGCCGGTGCTGTATCTGGTGGTGCTGGCGGCGCTGCTGGTGCTGCTGTGGCTGCTGGTCAAGCGCTGTCAGGAGTACAAAACTGCAGGCACAGTGTCCCGGGCGTTCTCGGTGGTGCTGTGCGCCGCCATGGCGATGGGCTGCGTGTGGGCGCAGCAGGGCCTCGACGCGCTGGGCAATATGACCAACGGTTTTTTGAGCAACGCCGAGGCTAATAAGATCACCAAAGAGCCTTTTGTGCTGTACCTGAGCGGCGTGGACACCCGCGGCGATCTGACGGAAAAAGCGCGCAGTGATGTGAATATCATTGCCGCAGTGAACCCCGTTACCAAGCAGGTGGTGCTGATCAACACCCCGCGCGATTATTATGTGGACCTTGCCGGAACAAACAGCAAGGATAAGCTGACCCACGCCGGGCTTTACGGTGTGCAGACCAGCATGGACACCCTCGGCAACCTGTACGGTGTGAACGTGGAGCACTATATCCGCATCAATTTTGCAGGGTTTATCGACATTGTTGATGCGCTGGGCGGTGTGGACGTGTATTCCGATCAGGCGTTCACCTCGGTGGGCAGCCCCGGTTACTACGACCCCACCACCTTTGTGGAGGGCTGGAACCATTTGGATGGCAAGGCTGCGCTGGCTTTTGCCCGCGAGCGCCACGCCTTCAAGACCGGCGATGTGCAGCGCGGCATCAACCAGATGAAGGTGATCGACGCCATGCTGAACAAGATCAAGTCCCCGGCGCTGCTGATGGGCTTTACCAAAATTCTGGACGCTGTTGCCGACAGCTTTGTCACCAGCCTTTCTACCAACCAGATCAGCGCGCTGGTGCGCATGCAGCTGAGCGATTTTGCAGAGTGGAATATTGAACGCTACACCGTTACTGGCACCTCCGGCAGCAGCACCAAGTGCTACTCTGCCAAGGGGCAGAAGCTCTATGTTATGAAGCCGGACGAAGCCTCTGTGGCAAAGGCCAAAGAGATGATCGCGGCGGTGATGGGCGGCGAAGGCACGGTAAGTTCCACCACCCAGACCCCGGAGAAGACGGACGTGTACACCCCCACCACCGACCCCGATGCCGCTGTCTCTGTGCCCGAGACGCCCGCCGACAGCGTGATCGTGGAAGTTCCGGCGGAAAGCGTGCCGGAGCAGCCCGCCGAACAACCGGCAGAGCAGCCCACCGAGCAGCCCGCGGAGACGCCCGCCGAGCAGCCCGCTGCCACCGAGACGCCCCAGCCGGAAACGACTGCTCCCGCCGAGGGCGGCAGCACCGAGACGCCCGCCGTCAGCCTGCCCACGCAGGAGCAGGTGGAGCAGGCCGCAGGCTCGCTGTACAGCGCCGCTTCCACCGTGCTGGACGCCATCCTGGGCGCAAGCGGGAACTGAGCAACCCCGTTCCGTGAAAAGGCAACCCGGGAAAATCCGCAGATTTTCCCGGGTTGCAATTAAAAATGATTATTCCGCTGAAAATGCCCAAAGCGCACGCGGCGGGCATTTTCAATAGTCTTGCATGCAACAAAGAGGTCACTGCACAAATCCTGTGCGGTGGCCTCTTTTTAGGTTGCTGCAACAAAAAAGCTGCCTGCAACAGCAGACAGCGCAAAAACACAAAAGGGAAAACGAGATAGACCGTAAGCCGGGTTCTGTATTAAACGACGATCTGTCTAGGCCTGCCATTGCTGACAGGCTCGTGCCGCCTTCGGGACACGCGAGCAGCGCTGTACGTCCCATATAGGCGTTGCTTCCGGTAGGGTTTACAAAGCCGCATAGTCACCCATGCGCTGGTGAGCTCTTACCTCGCCGTTTCATCCTTACCGCATTGCTGCGGCGGTTTGTTTTCTGTTGCACTTTCCCTAAGGTCACCCTCGGCTGCCGTTAGCAGTTACCGTGCTCTGTGAGGCCCGGACTTTCCTCAGAGCGGTCAAAGCCGCCCCGCCGCCGTATGTTCCACTCGTTTTCCGTTCCTCATGATACCATAAAAAAGTAAGATTTGCAAGTGAAACGGATTTTTGTTATAATATCATTTGTGTTTTTGTGATTTTTGCAGGGGGAGGGCAGGCCATGCAGCTGTATTTTGCCGTGCCGGATACGGCCACCACCCACGATGGGGTGCTGGTGCGCAGCTTTCTGCGCCAGTGTGCCGTCTCTACGGATCTTGCCCGGGCGGTCAAGTTCCGGGGCGGCGGCTTTTTTGCGGACGGTGCGCCCGTGCTGGCAAACCGGCGCATCTACCCCGGGCAGATGCTCTCCTTTGCCCTGCCGCCGGAGGGGGACGGCGTGACCCCGCAGCCGGAAATTCCGGTCAAGGTCGTGTACGAGGATGCCTTTGCGGTGGTGCTGGAAAAGCCGCCGCAGCTGGCGGTGCACCCTACCCTGAACTACCCCGGGGGCACATTGGCCAACGGCTACGCGGCGTGGGCGGCTGCCCACGGCCACAGCCCGGTTTTCCGCCCAGTGAACCGCATCGATAAGGACACCAGCGGCCTTGTACTGGCGGCCAAAAACGCCTACGCCGCGCCGCTGTTGGCAGGCAGGGTGACAAAGCTGTATTATGCCATCGCGCAGGGCGCGCTGCCGCTGGGGGAAGGGGTGATCGATGCACCCATCGGCCGCCGGGGCGATAGCATCATCGGGCGCTGCGTTACCCCCGAGGGCAAGCCCAGCCGCACCGAGTATACTATTATAAGGGAAGAAAACGGCCTTAGCCTTGCAGCCTGCGTGCCGGTGACCGGCCGCACCCATCAGATCCGGGTGCACTTTGCGTCCATCGGCCATCCTCTTGCCGGGGATGATCTTTACGGCGGCAGCCGGGAGCGCATTGCCCGGCAGGCGCTGCACTGCGCCAGGCAAAGCTTTGCCGTGCCTGTATACACCCCGCTGCCGGATGGCATCCGGGTGGAAATGCCTTTGCAGCTGCGCACCGTCACAGTGGAAAGCCCGCTGCCGCCGGATATGGAAGCGCTCTTTTCGTGAAAACTGCGTGAAAAAATAGCCAAATTTTATGTAAGCGCTTGTTTCAAACCATGCAAAGTGTATAATAAAAAGAGAGCGTATTGTGTACAGGCCCTGTTGGCCTTTTGAACAGGGGAACGTACACCATCTAGCTGTTGTGTTCCGGGCCGGAAAAATGCCCTGCAGCAGCGCAGGAAGGAGAAAAATCCCGTTGACTGAAGATAAAATAAAGGAGCAGCAGCCTGCTGCGCAGCCTGTACGGCAGCCCCGCCGCCAGAAGCTGCGCTCGCTGTGGGCACAGTTCCAATGCCGGGGCGTGCTGCGGCGGCACAGGATTCGCCGCAAGCGTCAGCACCGCTGGGAAAAGCTGTGGCACAAGCTGCTGCACAATCCCATAGCACCTATGGTGGGCGAGACGCTGTACGCCATCGGCTTTTCCGCCGAGTATGCCGTGGTCCGCACAGGACGCCGCTTGCAGCATGGGCTGCGGCGTCTGCTGCAAACGGGCAGAGAACTGCTGAAAAATATCGCATCCATGGCCTTTCCCGGGGCGGCGCAGCTGCTGCGGGATCTGTTCGGCCCGGTAGTGCTTGCCCTGCGGGGCACCGGGGCGCTGCTGCGCCACGCACACCGGGTACGCAAGGAAAACGGCTTTGGCGCTGCGCTGCGCGCAAGCGGCCACTTTCTTGCCCATGGCATCGCTGATAACATCCGCCTTGTGCCCCGTATGGCTATGTATGTGCTGCCAATGGCAGCGCTGGCCGTTATGGTGACGGTGTTCCAGACCACCATCCGTCAGCCCTACGCCTTGGAGGTGCAGGTGGACAATGAGACCGTGGGCTATGTGGCCAACGAAGAGGTGTTCAATTCTGCGCTGGAAGCCGTGCAGCAGCGTATCAATTATTCCGGTGCGGAGCAGGCGCGCTTTACCGTGGAGCCTACTTATTCCGTGGCCATCGCCCACGACGTGATGGACGAAAATGGTGTGGCTGACGCCATCCTTAAGAATTCCGGCGACCAGATCAGCGAGGGCACGGCTTTGTATCTGGACGGCGAGCTTACCGCCGTGTGCGCGGACGGCAGCAGCCTGCAAAGCTACATCAGCAGCCTGCTGGAGCCCTATGAGAACCCGGACGACCCCAACACCACTGTGGGCTTCAACAAGGATGTCACGCTGGAAAACGGCATCTACTTCACCGAGAGCTTTCAGGAGGAAGCCGAGGTGGAGCAGCTGCTCTCCGGTGTGCAGCAGGCACAAAAGACCTACACCGTGCAGAGCGGCGACACCATCTGGGCCATTGCCCAGAAAAATGGCCTGACCGTGAAGGAACTGTGCGATATGAACACCGGCTTTGCCGCTAATGGGGAAAACGGCCTGACCCAGAACTCCAAGATCCTGCCCGGCGATGCATTGACCGTGGTGCGGGAGGAGGAGACGCTGGAGGTGCGCATCACCAAGGTGGAAAGCTGGGAGGAAGAGATCGCCTATACCACCGAAACCACCAAGTCCAATGATCTGAACTCCGGCACCAAGCGGGTGACCCAGACGGGCGAGAACGGCATCCGCACTGTGACGGCACAGCGGGTGTATGATACAAATGGCAATCAGCTTTCCCAGCAGATTTTGAGCACTGTGGTGACCAAGGAGCCTGTGACTGAAAAAGTTACGGTGGGCACCAAAAAGGTGTCCTCTGGTGCATCCTATATCACCGGCAGCGGACAGTTTATCTGGCCGGTGCCCGGCTATCGGAACTGCTCCCGCTGGTACGGCGGCAGCCACAAGGGCGTGGATATCTGCGCCGCCGCCGGTACGCCCATTTACGCTTCGGCAGGCGGTACGGTGACCAAGGCCGGCTATAACCGCGCCGGTGCGGGTACAGGCTACGGCAACTCCATCATCATCAGCCACGGCAACGGCTACACCACCTTGTACGCCCACTGCCTGTCGCTGGTGGTGCACGCCGGTCAGTCGGTCAAGCAGGGTCAGCTCATCGGCTATGTGGGCAGCACCGGACGTTCCAGCGGCAACCACTGCCACTTCGAGATCCGGCGCAACGGCTCTTACATCGCACCGCAGAACGTGTTCAACCGCAGCAAATATCGGTAAATAGCAGCAAGGACTTTTCCGCAGGGGGAAAGCCCCTCTGCTGTATCATGAATAAAAAGGAGAGATCATCTATGTCTACCCCTCACATCAGCGCAGAAATGGGCGATTTCGCCAAGACAGTCCTTATGCCGGGTGACCCCCTGCGTGCCAAATTTATTGCCGACACCTTTTTGCAGGATGTCCGGCAGGTGACTGGCGTGCGCGGGATGCTGGGCTTTACCGGCACCTACGAAGGCCGCCCCATCAGCGTGATGGGCAGCGGTATGGGTATGCCCTCCATCGGCATCTACTCCTACGAGCTGTTCAACTTCTACGGCGTGGAAAATATCGTCCGCATCGGTTCTGCTGGCAGCTATACCGAGAAGGCCAAGCTGTTCGACACCGTGCTGGCCACCGGCGCTGTGAGCGAGAGCAACTACGCCCGGGTGCAGAGCGGCTTTACTGGAAACATCACCCTGCCCAGCGCAGCCCTGAACGAAAAGCTGCGTGCCTCCGCTGCAAAGCAGGGCATTCCCCTGATCGAGGGCAACATCCACTCTTCGGATGTGTTCTACCGTCAGCCCTCGGACGCAAAGCCCACCTACTGGGAAAAGCTGCGGGACGAGGACGGCTGCCTGTGCGTGGAGATGGAAAGCTTTGCTCTGTTTGCCAACGCGCAGGTGCTGGGCAAGAACGCCGCCTGCCTGCTGACCATCTCGGACAGCTTTGTGGCCCCCGGCATTACCACCGCCGAGGAGCGCCAGAAGAGCTTTACCGACATGATGAAGGTCGCTCTGGGCGCAGAGTACTGATCGCATAACTTTCCAGCGCGGCTGCCGCCCCAAGGCACAGCCGCGCTGTTTTTGCCCGTAAAAGGAGGAGACAGCATGACAAAACTGACCATGGAAGAAAAACAGCAGCTGATCCGCATGGCACTGGCCGCACGGGAAAAGGCCTATGCGCCTTACAGTGATTTTATGGTGGGCGCTGCACTGCGCGCTGCGGATGGTCGCATCTTTACCGGCTGCAACGTGGAAAACGCCGCCTTTACCCCCACCAGCTGCGCCGAGCGCACCGCTCTGTTCAAGGCGGTGGCGGAAGGTGTGACCGCGTTTACGGATATCGCGGTGGTGGGCAGCCGCCGGGGCGAAGTGAACCGGCAGATCACCTCGCCCTGCGGGGTGTGCCGTCAGGCACTATTCGAGTTTGGCGGGCCGGAGCTGAACGTCATTATGGCAAAGACCCCGGAGGACTTCATTGAGCGCAGCATGGACGAGCTGCTGCCCTTCGGCTTTGGCCCCTCCAACGTGGCGGGCAACAGCGCCGTGGAAGGAAAGTAACTGTCCTTCTGCGAAAAACAGCGCAAGCAGGGGAAATTTGGTGAATAAGCATTACTTTTTTATAAATTATACAAGGGATTTGTAAAGAATTTGTAATCGGAAATTGCTTGCATCTGTCACTTCCACCCGCTATACTTGAGCCAGTAGATGTGCCAGAGTGCACATTTCATTCATTTGACGCAATTTTTTAAAATAAAAGGAGAGTTTCTTATGAAGATTTCTCGTCGTAACTTTCTGGCTGTGGCCGGTGCTGCTGCCGCTGCCGCTGCTCTGACCGCCTGCGGCGGTTCCTCCGCTTCCTCTACCAGCACTGCTTCTTCCGCAGCTGCCAGCTCTTCCGCCGCTTCCGGCGCAGCAGACGGCGCTGAGAAGATCGCTAAGGTCGCTCTGACCTGCGATACTGGCACGATCGATGATGAGAGCTTCAACCAGGCTTGCTGGGCTGCTGTTTCCAGCTACATGGGCGACAACTGCCAGTACTACATCCCCGATTCCGATGCTTCCGATGAGGATCGCGAGACCATGATCCGTCAGGCTGTCAACGACGGCGCCGACGTTATCGTCTGCGTTGGCTACCTGTACGGCGCATCTCTGGCATGGGCTGCTGAGCAGTACCCCGACATCAAGTTCATCGCTATCGATGTGACCCAGGGCGATATCGGCACCGACAGCATCCCCGCCAACTGCTACTGCATCACCTTCAAGGAGGAGCAGGCAGGCTATCTGGCAGGCTACGCCGTTGTTAAGGACGGCTACACCAAGCTGGGCTTCCTGGGCGGCATGGCTGTGCCCGCCGTTATCCGTTACGGCTACGGCTATGTGCAGGGCGCTGACGCTGCTGCAAAGGAGCTGGGCACCAACGTTGACATCAACTACTTCTACGGCGGCCAGTTCTACGGCGATGCCAACATCACCTCCCGTATGGAGGGCTGGTATGCCAACGGCACTCAGATCGTCTTTGCCTGCGGCGGCGGCATCTACACTTCCGCTGTCGAGGCTGCTCTGAAGAACAACGGCTACGTTGTTGGCGTTGACGTTGACCAGAACTACATCGGTGTCAACGGCGTGGCAAAGGACGGCTACGCTTACAACCCGTTCATCACCTCTGCCATGAAGGGTCTGTCTGAGTCTGTCAGCACTGCTCTGGGCGACATCGAGGCCGGCGAGTGGAGCAACATCGCTGCTACCAACGGTAACTTCGGTCTGGAGGATGGCGACTATGTTGGTCTGCCCACTGCTGATGACAGCTGGAACTTCAAGACCTTCACCAAGGACGAGTACGAGGCCCTGAAGAGCAAGATCGCTTCCGGCGAGCTCGTTGTGGACAACAGCTCCGACGACGCTACCAAGCCCACCGTCAGCGAGTTCACCAAGGTCAACTACATCCAGTAATCGCTATCCCGGAATTACTCCCGTAATAGGGGCGGGGTGCTCATGCAGGGGCACCCCGCCCTTTTTGTATGCCTGTGTGGGAGAAACAGGTAGGAAATCATGCAGACCGTACAAAAGTAATACTTTTACTTGTGCTTTTTGACAAAAAATCAAAAAGCCGTGTGCAAACTGCAAAAAATCAGGTATAATGGGTTGTAGTATAGAAAAAGGTGTCGTTACGGCACGAAAGGAGAGTGAGCAGATTGGCAGAGGATTATGTGATCGAGATGCTCCACATTACCAAGGAATTCCCCGGTATCAAGGCAAACGATGATATCACCCTGCAACTGCGCAAGGGCGAGGTACACGCCCTTCTGGGCGAGAACGGTGCGGGCAAAAGTACGCTGATGAGCGTGCTGTTCGGCCTGTATCAGCCGGAACAGGGCAAGATCCTGAAAAACGGCAAGGAGGTCGCCATCCGCAACCCCAATGATGCCAACGCACTGGGCATCGGCATGGTGCACCAGCACTTCAAGCTGGTGGAATGCTTCAGCGTGCTGGACAACATCATTCTGGGCGTGGAGCCCAACAAGATGGGCTTTTTGCAGAAGGCCGAGGCACGCAAAAAGGTGATGGCGCTGAGCGAAAAGTACGGCCTGCGGGTGGACCCGGACGCACTCGTCAGCGATATCTCGGTGGGTATGCAGCAGCGCGTGGAGATCCTGAAGATGCTGTACCGCGACAACGAGATCCTGATCTTTGACGAACCCACCGCTGTGCTGACCCCGCAGGAGATCGACGAGCTGATGGAGATCATGCGCGGGTTCAAAAAGGAGGGCAAGTCCATCCTGTTCATCACCCATAAGCTCAACGAGATCATGGCTGTGGCCGACCGCTGCACCGTGCTGCGCAAGGGCAAATATATGGGCACGGTGGATATCAAGGACACCACCAAGGAAGAGCTTTCCCGCCGCATGGTGGGCCGTGACGTGCAGCTGCAGGTGGAAAAGCAGCCCGCGCACCCCGGCGAGACTGTGCTGGACGTGGAAAACGTTACCATCCACAATGACCAGCGCAAGAAGGACGTGGTGAAGGACGTGTCCTTCAAGGTGCACGCAGGCGAGATCGTCTGTCTGGCGGGCATTGAGGGCAACGGCCAGACCGAGTTCATCTACGGCCTGACCGGCCTGAGCAAGCTGTCTAGCGGCAAGCTTACGCTGGACGGCAAGGATATCACCCACGAGAGCATCCGCCAGCGCGCCAAGGACGGCATGGGTCACATCCCGGAGGACCGCCACAAGCACGGTCTTGTGCTGGATTTCAGTCTGGAAAACAACATCGTGCTGCAGCGCTACTGGCAGCCGGAGTTCCAGAAGGGCGGCTTTATCCGTGCCGATAAGGTGCGCGAGTACTCTGACAGACTGATCGAGCAGTACGATGTGCGCAGCGGTCAGGGCAGTCTGACCACCGTGCGTAGTATGTCCGGCGGCAACCAGCAGAAGGCCATCATTGCCCGCGAGATCGACCGCGACCCCAAGCTGCTGGTGGCAGTGCAGCCTACCCGTGGTCTGGACGTGGGTGCCATTGAGTACATCCACCGCCAGATCGTGGCCGAGCGCGACAAGGGCAAGGCCGTGCTGCTGGTCAGCTTGGAGCTGGACGAGGTGATGAACCTTTCTGACCGCATCCTTGTAATGTACGAGGGCGAGATCGTGGGCGAGTTTGACCCCAAGACCACCACCGTGCAGGAGCTGGGTCTGTATATGGCAGGCGCCCGCAAGCAGGGAAAGGAGGAGCAGTAACACATGAATAAGAAAAAACTTTCCCGCAGCGGCAGCCTGCAAAGCTCTGTTACCAGCGTGCTGGCTGCACTGCTGTGCATCCTGATTGGTTTGCTGGTGGGCTTTCTGGTGCTGGTAGCCATCAACCCCGCACACGCATGGGGCGATGGCTTTGTGCGCATCATCAAGGGCGGTTTCCACGATGCCCCCTACGGCGTGGGCAAGGAGCTTGCCAATGCCGCACCCCTGATTATGACCGGTCTGTCCGTGGCCTTTGCCTTCAAGACCGGCCTGTTCAACATCGGTGCAGCCGGTCAGTATACGCTGGGCGCTTACGGTGCGCTGTACTGCGCCATCATGCTCAAGCTGCCTTGGTTCGTCTGCCTGCTGGTAGCAGCCGTGCTGGGCGGCCTGTGGGGTGCGATCCCCGGCTTTTTCAAGGCCTACTTCAACATCAACGAGGTCATTACCTCCATCATGTTCAACTGGATCGGCCTGTATCTGGTAAATGAACTCATCTACCAGAACGGCACCGGCCCCATGTACGACGTGCGCAACACCCGTACTTTGAACCTGAGCAAAAACGCCGATTTTGCCCAGTCCCTGATCCCGGACTTCGGCCTGAACAAGCTGTTCCAGACCAATAGCACCACCATTGCCATCTTCTTGGCGGCAGCGGTGGCTGTGCTGATCTGGGTGGTGCTGAACAAGACCACCTTCGGCTATGAGCTCAAGGCCGTTGGCCTGAACAAGAACGCCGCCCGTTACGCCGGTATCAACGAGAAGAAGAACATCATCCTCTCCATGGCCATTGCCGGTGCGCTGGCAGGCTTTGGCGCAGGTTTGTTCTATCTGTCCAACGTGTCCCAGTGGAACCCGCTGAACTCCACCAGCCTGCCGGGCATGGGCTTCAACGGTATCTCGGTGGCACTGCTGGCAAGCTCCAACCCCATCGGTACCGTGTTCTCCGCGCTGTTCATCTCCCATATCTCGGTCGGCGGCTCCTTCCTGTCCACCAAGTTTTACCCCACTGAGATCTCGGATCTGATCAGCGGCATCATCATCTATCTGTGCGCATTCTCCATGCTGTTCCGCGGCAAGATCCACGGCCTGCTGTTCAAGAATGCCGACAAGACCAATGTGAACGCAGAGCCTGCTCCGGCCAAGACCGAAACCAAGAAGGAGGGCAAGTGATATGCTGCTTCTGATCAAATATACGCTGCTGTATGGCATCGTGCTGATGCTGGTGGCTCTGGGTGGTATGTTCAGTGAGCACTCCGGCATCATCAACATTGCGCTGGAAGGCTTCAACGGCAGCAATATGGATAAGATCGGCACCAGCGATACCTTCTGGTATCTGCTGGACGGTAGTACGCTGAAGCTGGGCGGCGACGGCGCGTTCCCGTATACCGGTTATGATTCCAGCTCGGCCACAGATCACAACCTCGGTTTTAGTCATGCATCCTGGTATGACGACAGAGCCTCCATCACATCCGTCGATGTGGCTGAGGGTATCACCAAACTGGATTATCTGAACCTGACAAATCTTTACAACTGCGATGATATCTATCTGCGCAACAAGGAGATCGAACTGGTAAACGGCGCGGTCTGCGGCTATACCGGCGATGCAAACGGCAAGCTGACGCTGCATCTCTATAAGAGCGCGTATGACAAACTGCCTTCCGGCTGGTATATGCTGAACAATCTTACCACTGCACCGGAGCATCGGTATCTTGATCCGACGCTCAGCTATTCCTTCTTGGAAGTGGAGGCCTTCGAGAGCA
>ERZ832317.2650-NODE-2650-length-20220-cov-3.185867_pt1 | contig 20220 bp, 17 predicted proteins | sample MGYA00519695_ERZ832317 | MGnify/ENA primary metagenome ERZ832317 (study PRJEB31850, sample SAMEA3708726) | human gut metagenome | biome: human gut; feature: human-associated habitat; material: faeces | place: China | collected 2014 ...
GATATGATTAAATATTTAAAAGATTTAGAATGTATAAATTTAGAAAGATTATTACTTTTAAGAGGGAAAGAACTCTCTTTGACAGATGAAGAATGTCATATATTACTATTGATTGATACTTTTGTTACGTTGCATAAAAAAATGATTACACCTTCATTATTATTAAAATATTCATCACTTACTCCTCATGAAATGGATTATATTTTAGATTCTCTTTTAAAGAAAAAATGGATTTTTAATAAAAATGGAGCGATATGTTTAAATCATTTTGAAGAAAAACTTTTAGAAAATAAAGAAGCTCCAGTAGAAGAAAAAATGAATATGATTGATGTTTTTGAAGAACAATTTGGTAGACCATTAACACCGATGGAATTTGATAGTATTAAAGAGTGGGTTCAAAGCGGTTATAGTGAAGAAATGATTTTAAAAGCTTTAAAAGAAGCTGTTAAAAGTCAAGTTTTAACTTTAAGATATATTGAAGGTATTTTAATTAATTGGGCTCAAAATGGAGTTAAAGAAAGATATATTGATGAAAAACCACAAGAAAGAAAAGTAAAAGAAAGTCATTATCATTGGTGGGAAGATGAATAAAGAAAAAACAAACAAAGTATTAGATTACTTTGAAGAACTCTTTCCTGATGCTCATTGTGAACTCAATCATCAAAATGTCTTTGAACTTTTAGTAGCTGTCATGCTTTCAGCACAAACAACTGATAAAAAAGTCAATCAAGTGACGGCTTCACTTTTTAAAAAGTATCCTACTGTTGAATCTTTTGCTTTAGCATCTCTAGAAGATTTACAAGATGATATTAAAATAATTGGACTTTATAGAAATAAAGCTAAAAATTTAAAGAAAATGGCACAGGTTTTGCTTGAAGAATACAATGGTGAGGTGCCAAAAACAAGAAAAGAATTAGAAAGTTTACCAGGAGTAGGTAGAAAAACAACGAATGTTGTTTTATCTGTTGGTTTTGATGAACCTGCATTTGCTGTAGATACACATGTTGAACGGATTTCTAAAAGATTAGGCTTTGCTAAAAAAGATGATACAGTAAATGATGTTGAAAGAAAGGTTTGTCGTTCTATTCCTAGAGATAGATGGAATAAAGCACATCATCAGTTCATATTTTTTGGTAGATATTTTTGTAAAGCACAAAATCCAAATTGTAAAGAATGTCATTTATATGATATGTGTAAAGATAAAATAAAAGAATCGAAAAGATAACTATGGATCAAAATATTCAAAAAATATTAGAAATAAAAAATAAAAAAATGCAAAAAGCATTTAATCAAAATCATATTGAATTACTTTTTTTAGATAACAAACAAGAATTATTAAATTATTTAGATACTTTAATTAAAGATGATCAAACAGTAGGTGTTGGTGGTTCAATGACTTTATTTGAAACAGAAGTTATTAATTATTTAAGAAATAAACCTGTTCGTTTTTTAGAGCGTTATCAAGAAGGTCTTTCTAGAGATGAAATTGAAGATGTTTTTCATCAATCATTACTCGCTGATGTTTATTTAACAAGTTCAAATGCAATCGATAGAAATGGAAATCTTTATAATATTGATGGAAATGGAAATCGAGTAGCAGCAATGATTTATGGTCCTAAAAAAGTGATTGTGATTGTTGGCATGAATAAGATTTTTGATGATGAAGATTCAGCTATTCAACATATTAAAAACATATCATGTCCAGCCAATGCATTACGTTTACATAAGAACACACCATGTGTTCAAGTTGGAAAATGCGTAGATTGTCAAAGTGACGATCGTATATGTAGTGCTTATGTGAAGATTGCAAGGCAACCGTTAAGTAGAATGACGGTGCTTGTTATAAATGAAGAATTAGGATATTAGGGGGTAATACTATGTTTGAAAAAGTAAATATTCAAGATTTAAAGTTTAATCCTTTTGATGAAATTAGTAATCATTGGGTACTTATTTCAGCTAAAAAAGATGGAGTTGTTAATACAATGACAGCAAGTTGGGGACAACTTGGACATTTATGGGGTAAAAATGTAATGACTGTTTATATCCGACCTCAAAGATATACGAAAGAATTTGTAGATGCCGGAGATTATTTTACTGTTACTCTATTTGATGGTTATAAAAAGGAATTAGGTGTTTTAGGTTCTAAATCTGGTAGAGATGGCGATAAAATTGCTGAAGTTTCTTTTGATATAGAGGAAGTAGAAAATCAACCAACTTTTAAACAAGGTAAAATGGTTTTTGTATGTAAGAAAATTTATAGTGATATGATTGATCCTAAACAATTTATTGATTCATCTTTAGATGAAAGATGGTATCCACAAAAAGATTATCATCAAAGATATATTGGTGAAATTATTGCTGTTTATGAAAATAAATAAAAGTTAAAAGAGGTTCGAATGAACCTCTTTTATGCGTCTGAACGTTCAAATTTATTTTTCATTGAAAGACTTGATTCGTTTAAAACAAGTGAAATTGTTTTATTTGTTTCTTCTTTTAACATATCAGCTATTTCTTGATTGGCTTGATGTTTAAGTTGAAGTTGTTTGTTTAAATCGTTTTCTTTTTGTAAAAGTTCATCATAGATGTTTATTAAGTGATGCCCTTTAGCCATAACATTTTTTTGATAACGTTCGATATGAATAGATGATTTCTTATAGGAAGCATCTGCCATAGCAGCAATTAAACGACTTGACCAATAGAAATTATCTGTAGAAACAGTATCTGTTGTATTAGATAAATAATCTGGTGTTTCACTGATACTTCCATAGAAAGGAACCAATGCGTTAAAGACATTTGATGCATAGGCGATCCATTCAATTGCTTGGAAAGACTTAGGTACATCATTCCTTAATTGAATAACTGATAAAAAGTCATTACGATTAATTCCTATAGGACGGTACATTCCTTTTTTTGATAAATCTCCATATGTTTTATAAGGGTCAAAATCAGTTCCTTGGAAATGTAAAGATAAAACATATTTAACATCTTCTACTGTAATTTTCTTTTCTGGTACTTGTGACCATGGAATATCATCATCAAATGGTTGATGATTAAATGTATGTGGATTAAAATATCTTTCAATATCATAAGCACGTGGTGTATTGTAAATATGATCAGAATCATCATGACTTCCAAATGTGTCACGAGCATTAAATTTAGAACTTAAAGAAAGATCTAGATGATATTTTTCTATGAATTCTTTCATATCTAAAGAACACATATGATTTTTCTTGGAAGTAAGTGCATCTTCTAAATCAAAATTATCAATACCAAATTGATTAGGCATAGCTACATAGTGATCATCTGGAACTTTTTTAGCTATCCAATGATGTCCACCAATTGTTTCTAACCACCATATTTCATTTTGATCTTGAAAAGCAATTCCATTCATTTCATAGGTACCATATTTCTCTAATAGTTGACCTAATCTTTCAACACCTTCACGGGCACTATGAATATAAGGTAAAACAATATAAACAATATCTTCTTCTCCAATTCCACCAGGAATATTGTTTTCTTGATCATATTCTACTAATGGATCAGCCCCTAATACTCTTGGATTTGAGGTAATTGTTTCTGTTGCTGTCATCGCAATATTTTCTTCATTAATACCGCTGGCAGCCCAAATTCCTTTTCCTTTAACCGCATTAGGCATTGCTGTACAAGACATAGGATGATCTGGTAAATCAATTTCTAAATGTGAAATAACTGTTTTATATTTTCTTTTTTGTTCTTTTGAAGAAATGACAATAAATTTTTTAGGTGTAAAACCATTAGCTCCAGAATCATCATTTCTAGCAATCATTGTAGAACCATCATAGGATGCATTTTTTCCTACTAATAATGTTGTACAAGACATAAAATTCCCCCTTTATGTTTTTATATTATAATACAAAAAAAGGGAAATGCATCCCTTATGATTGATATTTAATGGTAAATTGACTTCTACCATTTCTTTTAGAATGATAAAGAGCCTCATCAGCTTCTTTAAAAGCTTCATCAAAAGTTAATGATGTATTAAATGCATAAATACCCATACTCATAGAAAAACGAAGACGATTATGAGATAAAGTAATTTCATCTAAATGATTCATTAATTCTTTACATAAATAATTTAAATCATTTTGAATATTTTTCACAAAGATAACAAATTCATCTCCACCCAATCTAATTACAATATCATCTTGATTTGTATAAAACAATAAATACTTAGCTAGTGAAATTAATAATTCATTTCCTGATAAATGACCATAAGTATCATTAACTTCTTTAAAATGATCAATATCTAAAACAATTAAAGCATTTTTTTGACCAGGATGATGCTTAATATATTCATTAACAATATATTTTCCAGCTTCTAAATTATATAAATGAGTAAGAGAATCTCTTTGAGCTCTTTGTTTTAAAGTATTTTGTTCATGCCAACGATGAGTAATATCTGAAGCTGTTGCTAGTATGATTTCAGGTTCATCATTTGAATTATAAATAGTAGTAGCATCTAATGATTTAACATAATAATCTTTTGAATTTCTTTGATGTTCTCTAAAAATAATTGGTCCTTTACTTTTTTGAGTAAATAAATCAACTATTTTTTGCTTATCTTCTTCAAAGACAGTAGACTTTGAAGAAGTAACATAATCTAAATAATGATCATAAACTCTTTTTTTAGATTGATCTAAAATATCAATAATCATACGATCTTCATGAATATGATATTCTAATATAGAAATAGAATTATCTTTTAATGCCATTTGATATTTTTCTTTTTCAATTAATGAATTTAATTCTCTATTTTTAATAGGCGTAATATCACTTATACAACTTTGAACAAGCACATCTTTTTGTAAATTAAAAATAAATTGTCCTTGATCATAAACCCATAAATAACTATGATCTTTTCTTCTAATACGATACTCTAATTGATGTCTTTCAAGAGAAGAGACGTCTTTTGAAAGTGTTTCAATGACATGATAAACATCATTTTTATGAATACAATTAATCCACTGATTTTGTACATCGTTTAAAAATTCTTCTTTACTATGATATAAAAGTAGATTTAATAAATGGTCATTTACATCGATAATTGTTAGATTTTTATCTAATTTAAAAGAACATATAGGTAATGAAAAAGATTCTTCTTTTTCATGAGACATGTTATTTCCTATAGAAGTATGAAGAAGTTCTATTTGATTATTTTTAAGTACAATACTATAAAAATATTGAGTTGTTGCTTGATATTCTTCCATATGAAGAATAAAACTACCTTCAATTACACATACTGAATCATTTTGATAAATAATATTTGTATTAAATTCATCAATAAAGAATGTAAATTGATTAGATTTGTATTGCTTTAAATGATTAATAATATCATCATATGTTAATACACTTTCTGTATTTAAACCCATGGCTTTGATATTTTTAGATAAATAGGGTAGTAATTGTTCAATATCTTGATTATTAAAAATCATTTCTAGAATATTTTTTGTATATGTTTCATAATTTTCAATAGCCATTTTCTTTTTCCTCGCTATCTTATTATAACATTATCTAAAATAAAAACCATTCATTTGTTTAAATGAATGGTTTTTCGTTAAGATACTGTAAAATGAATGGTTTTTTCAACAGATGCTGAACCATTAGATTCTAAGAATTTAATAGAATATGAACGTCCATGACTTAAATTAGAAAATGTAGCGCTATGATGATTAACAGATGAAAGTACATTTCCATTTTGATCATATAAAGCAATTGTCACACTATGACCTTGACCTTGAACTGAAATGGTTGCTTGAATAGATGTTGATGAAATAGTTGCCCCATCATTTATTTGACCACTATCACAAGAAAGTGATGCATTTACTGTTGATAAATTAATAGATAAATCTTTTTCTATTTGATTAGATGTACGTTCTGGTGCTCTTTCATAACTATAGAAACCAATTACTTTTACATTTTGATTGACTGTATAGTTCAGTGTTCCACTTGAAGTAGAGAAGTTTTCTCGATGAAGTTCTTGACCATTTTGATCTTGGACGACAACTGTATAAACAACTTTACCAAATGTTTTCGTTGCATCATTAGCGTTTTCATCGGTAACGGCGTTTTCAGGATTATATGGAGCAAAGTTAAAGGTAATACTTTGACCACTTAAACTTACATCAAATGAAGAAAGTCCAGCTAAATTAAAGACATCACTATCAACGCTTTGAGCAGGGGCAGTTCCTTTTTTAAACCAAGCTTGAATAATCATATCTTCGCTCATTCCTTCACTTGGTGAAACATATGGATAAATACCTTTGACCATCGCTGCTTGTTCAACATCATCTGGTTGATCAGGATAAGATTTTTGACTTCCTTTACTTTGCAAATGATTTAAAAGTGTTTGAACAACTTTACCAGGATAAGCTTTATATTGACTCGTTGTTTTACCTTTATCAATACCTTCTTTACCAAATCCCATCCATACAGAACAGATATAGTCAGATGTATAAGCTGACATCCATAAATCACGGCTTTTACCTGCCATTCCATTTTTAGCCGTACTAGACCAGTTAGAAGTACCTGTTTTAGCACCTACATTTTCAATACCACTGACATACGCATAATTACCACTACCATTTTTAGTATAATCTAGCATGACTTGTCTTACCATAAAAGCACTGGCTTTTGAATAAGCACTTTGTTTAGCATTGTTTTGAATTTCTTTATCAATCTCATATCTTTCACCAGTTTGAACAACTTCAATATAATTGATTGTATGACTTTCAGTATATAAGCCATTATTAGAAATCGTTGCATAGGCACTTGCCATTTCAACTGGAGAAATTCCTTTATTCCATCCACCAATAGCATAAGATAAATTGGTTACATTACTTTCACTAGACATATCAATACCAATTGATTCCATTGCGGAAGTAACGCCTGATTTGCCAATTTCTTTAGTCACTTCTTCATAAGTTTTAATGGCTGGGATATTCCAAGAATTTTCTAGAGCACTTGTAAGTGTAACAGTTCCATGGAATTGTCCATCCCAGTTTTTAGGAGTAAATTTACCTTTAGAATAAGGTGTATCCTCTAATGTTTTACCAGTACACCAATCTAAGTTTTCAAAAGCTAAACCATAATCTAAAAACGGTTTTACAGAAGAACCGGGTTGTTGCTTACTTGTTGCGTAGCTATAATTTCCAAAATTATAATTACGACCACCAATAACAGCGACGATACGACCATCTTGACTTGATTGGACGGCACCACCCATGCGCATATCTTCATCACTATAACTATATTTTTCACCATTACCTAAAGCACTCGCAAGTGTTTGAGTATCAACATCACAATAAGTATAGATATTCATTTGGGTTTTTAAAGGATCAAGTTTTGTTCTTTTTTTAACTTCAGCTGTTACCATATCAACATAAGCAGCAAGTGTGTTATTATTGGTTGTAGGTGAAGCACAAAGTGTATTTTCAATCTTTGTATTAACTGCTTCGTCATATTCACTTTGAGTAATATAACCATGTTTAACCATGAGTTTTAAAATAGTATTACGTCTTTTTGTAGCGTTATTTAAACAATAATAAGGATCATAGTTATAAGGTGAATTTAAGCTACCTGCAAGCATGGCTGCTTCTGGAAGTGTTAATTCACTTACATCCTTATTAAAATAATATTTTGTAGCAGCAGCAATCCCAATTGAGCTTGTACTTCTACCAAAATAAATCTTATTTAAATAAAGAGTTAAGATTTCTTCTTTACTTAAAGCTTTATCTGCTTGAATAGCAAGAATAATTTCACTAAATTTACGTGAGTAAGTTCTTTGAGCATCAGGGAAATATGTTTTCTTGATTAACTGTTGAGTAATGGTAGAACCACCACCTGTAATATCTCCCGCTTTTAAGTTAGATAATGCCGCTTTAACAATACGTGGTAAATCAAAACCATTATGTTCAAAGAAACGAGAATCTTCAGCAGCTACAATGGCATCTACTAAAACTTGTGGTAAGTCATCATAGGTCACATTTTTTCGTGTACCGTTTTCTTGACTACCATAAGTGTACATAATATCACCATTACTGTCATACATGACACTTGCTCCAGAGGATAACAGTTTTTTAGAATCAAAAGTAGCTGTATCCTTATATACACTATAACCAAATATACATGCAAAAACTAAGATTAAACAAAGAATAAGCATTGTTACTACTTGAATGATTTTTTTTGAATTTAATTTTTTTGTTTGTCTTTTCATTTAAATACCTCACAATAATATTGATCAATAATTTCTAAATAATGAAGACGAGGAAGAAATCCTTGCCTTATCAAATGACCTTTTTCTTTTATTGTTTCATAACGAAGGGATTTACGATCGTTTTTTCTATATGCTTCTACCATAAAAGAAGCATCTAAGAGATAAACTTCATTCACTTTTGTAAAGGCGATAATTAAAAAAGCAATTCCTCCATGATGAATGACTTTATCGAGATGATTAATTTGATGTAAAGAAATGTTCGTAAAGGGAAAAGATAATGTTTTTGTTTCTTTTGCTTCAAAATCAATATATTTTCCTTTATAAATACCATTATAATCTGTTGTTGAAGGGGTTCTAAAATAAGCTTCTACTATTTTTGCTGAACTTCTTTCTGGATAAGAAACCTTGACAATTTGAATAGGGGTAGGTTTTTTATGAATAACTGCAATATCATGTGATAAATAATATTCATTTGTTAAGTTAATATCTTCTTCTAAGTTCATTCCACGGTGAGCAGTATTATGTTTACCTTCAATCATAGATGTATAATGATTATTTTTTTTCTTATTTGGATAATTAACCATAGAAACTCCTTTTTATTTGCATATATATGGGTATTATAACACATATTTTTTTTGTGATAACAACTCTTTAGTAAGAAATTATTTTTTATCTTGAAAAAAGGAAATAAATTGGTACAATGAGGTAAAGGAGTTGAAAAGCATGGAATATAAAGTCGTATTAAGTCCAAAAAAAATTGTCAGTAAAGAATTTAAAGTTGATTTTAAAGGGTACAATGCGGATGAGGTTGATCACTTCTTAGATCAAGTTGTAAAAGATTATGAAGCTTTTGCTGGACTATTGAACAATTCTTATGATAGAATAGAACAGCTTGAAAGACGTCTTGCTGATCAAAAAGCTATGATAGCTCGATTAGAAAGAGAAAAAGCTTTACAAGATGATAACTTAAGAGCATTAGAAGATAATGTTTCTTCCAATGTAGATATCTTAAAAAGATTATCATTATTAGAAAAAGCAGTATTTCAAAATAAATAACAAATGACAGATAATCGCTGCTTCATTGAAGTAGAGGAAAGTCCAGGCTGCCACAATCTGCGATGATTGTAGTGTTTGTGCCTCACGAATCAATAAGTGAGGGTAGTGTAAACTAACGACAGAAGGAAAACCTAAGGGCAACTATGGTAGAACTTCATAAATGGCTCCACAGAGACAATTCCATAGGAAACTATGGCTGAAAAGAGGAAAGCTCCGCAAGGCAGAAACCCAAATTTGGTAGGGGAACCTTTAAAACGGAATTGAACGGGATAGAGGACGTGTAAACGTAGATAAATGATTATCTAATACAGAACTTGGCTTATTATCATTTGTTTTAAATTGGCATGGAAACATGTCTTTTTTTAATAGAACTGAGGGGAAAATATGCAAAGAAAAACACTTCATAAACAATATAAAAAACTAGGTATATCAGCAGTTAGAAGAATTGGCTTTAGCTTTTTTGCGGTTATTTTAATAGGATCGATTTTATTAAGTTTACCAATGAGTCATACCATTCATTCAACAAGTAGTTATTTAGATCATCTATTTGTTGCAACTTCAGCAACCTGTGTAACAGGCTTAGTGACTCATGTAACAGCAAATGAGTATACATTGATAGGACAAATTATTATTATTTTATTGATTCAAATAGGGGGATTAGGTTTTTTAACTTTAATGTCAATGTTTTTTGTTGTATTAAAAAGAAAATTGACATACGCTAATAAAATCGTTATGCAAGAAGCACTAAATAGAAATTCTTTAAATGATACAAGTGTATATATTAAAAGAGTTATTAAATATACAGTTTGTTTTGAACTTATTGGAGCAATTTGTCTTGCTTTTGTTTTTATTCCACAATTTGGAATCCTTAAAGGAATTTATTATAGTTTATTTCATGCAATTTCAGCATTTTGTAATGCTGGATTTGATATTTTAGGAAATAATTCAATGGTTCCTTATGTAGGCAATGTTTGGATCAATTTAGTTATTTGTGGTTTGATTATTGCTGGTGGTTTAGGTTTTGTTGTGTGGATCGATTTACGTTTATCTTTGATTCATTATAGAGAACATTTTAAGTATTTTAAAATGAAAAGGTATTTAGAATCTTTATCTTTACATACAAAGATTGCATTGATTTCTACATTTGTTTTAATTTTTGTATGAATTAAGAAATCATAAATTGCAATTGCTGCACCTACAATGTATGCCCAGCATGCATTCTCAAAACAAATTGGCTGGATGCCTTTGATCTGGTTATATACATCAAGTCCAGCATCTTTTGTGATTTTTTCTGCTTCTTCAAGAGAAGAAATTCCATAACTGTTTAATACAGCGTTGATCTGGTCAATTCTTCTTTCATATGATTCAAATAATGCCATGTTATGTTTGCCTCCTTTATATTATTTTGCGATTTCTTCATCTGTTCTTGGATCGATGAGTTTCACTGCGTCGTCAACACGACCGTACTGTCCTGCAGCTTTCTCCCAAGCTGTATTAGGATCATCACCCTTCTTGATGAAGTCAGTCATTTTACCAAGGTTTACAAACTTATAACCAATGATCAAATCCTCTTCATCCAAAGCGATAGCGGTTACATAACCCTCAGCCATCTCTAAGTAACGAGGACCTTTCTTTAAGGTTCCGTACATTGTACCAACCTGAGAACGAAGTCCTTTACCAAGGTCTTCCAAACCAGCACCAATAGCAAGTCCATCCTCAGAGAATGCACTCTGTGAACGACCATAAACGATCTGTAAGAAGAGCTCTCTCATTGCTGTATTAATTGCATCGCATACAAGGTCAGTATTCAGTGCCTCCATAACCGTCAGACCCGGAAGAATCTCTGTTGCCATAGCAGCAGAATGTGTCATACCTGAGCAGCCGATTGTCTCTACTAATGCTTCTTGAATGATACCCTCTTTAACGTTAAGAGACATCTTACAAGCACCCTGCTGTGGTGCACACCAGCCTACACCATGTGTAAAACCAGAGATATCTTTTACTTCCTTTGCCTGAACCCATTTTGCTTCCTCTGGGATTGGCGCTGCACCGTGATGCACACCCTGAGCAACTGGGCACATGTTTTCTACTTCCTGTGAATAAATCATGTTTATGCTCCTTTCGATTTGCTTTTTCTCTGCAGAAATATTTCCACAGTTCTATGACCATTTTCGCACAAATTTATCAATTAGTCTACACTTTTCGCCAATATTTCTTAAAAAATCTGACGAAAAAGATGGTTAGAAATAAATGACAACGACTATATTCGCATTATATGTCTTTCTGTACGATATTTGTTTGTTTCTTAAAAATACATCCCCTTGGAATAAAACCTCGAACACTGGACAATGGGTAAACATTAGTATTGCTTCCGATCACTGTTCCCGGATTAAGAACACTGTTACATCCTACTTCTACATAATTTCCAAGAATTGCACCCATTTTTTTCAGTCCGGTATTAAGTTTTTCGCCCTGATAATTGATCGTAACTATGGTTTTGTCTGATTTTACATTAGAAGTGATGGAGCCGGCACCCATATGCGATTTAAATCCCAAAATTGAATCACCGACATAATTATAGTGTGGAACCTGGACATTATTAAACAAAATGACATTTTTTAATTCGGTAGAATTACCAACAACGCAGTTTTCGCCGACAATTGCTTTGCCACGGATAAATGCACTTTGTCTTACTTCCGTATTTTTACCAATGATGCATGGTCCTGTGATCGATGCAGTTGGTGCGATTGTTGCGGACTTAGCGATCCAGATATTGCCATCAATGCAGTCGTACTCATCTTCCGAAAGAGTTTTACCCAGTTCCAAAATAAAAGCTTCGATCTTTGGAAGCACTTCCCACGGATAATCGCAGTCGTCAAAGATATCTTTTGCTATCGTCTCCTCCATATTAAATAAATTTTTGTTTTTCATTGAATCATACATATGAAACACCTCATTTCTTATAATATACAGCTGCTTTGTCAAATTGTTGACGAAGAGCCGTTTGATTAGCAGTTTGTTTGACATATTGAACACGACGGGTAATAAAGCCGTTTAATTTGGCCATGTATTGTTCCTCTGTGATCTGCCCTTCAGCAACTTGTGTCAAGCCTAATTCCCAACTTGCAGTCAGTTCGGGATTTAGCAAAGAACGTATGGAACCATCAACAACGTCATATACCATTTCACCGAGTAATTCCGGTGTAATGATCTGTGTTTTTTTATTTAATTTCAGATATTTGATCTTGACTAGTTTACTCAAGATCTCGGCACGTGTGGCACTGGTGCCGATTCCGCTTCCCTTTATCTGTGCTCGCAGTTCCTCTTCTTCAATCAGTTGTCCTGCATTTTCCATAGCCAAAATGATCGAACCTGAGTTATAGCGCTTTGGTGGAGATGTTTCTCCTTCTTTAATAAAGAATTCTTCCACCGGAAGTGCCATTCCTTTTTTTAGATTTTGGATTGACGTGATCAGATTCTCGTCAAAAGTGACAGTTTCCATAGAATTCTCACTGTTTTTGGAAACAGATGCGTTAGTGGACATATTTTTCTTAGCAAAAGATGCAGTCGCAAGTTCCAAATAACCTTGTTTGACTAAAATCTTAAAATTTGCAAAAAAAGTTTCTGTATCACGTTTTGCAGTCACCCCGATCTTTAGATATTCTGCAGGCGGATAAAAGATACAGAGAAACCGACGGACGATCACTTCGTATACTCGTTGACTTGTCACACTTAAGTTGCCGAGTGCATTTAACCCCTGTCCGGTTGGAATGATTGCATAATGGTCCGTAATCTGCTTATCGTTTACATAACGACTTTTGGCAATCCCGGCATAGGCTTTTTGCTCCATGATCTTTGCAGCATAGGGAGCAATCAGGGAATAATTTTGTAAACCACCGATATTTTTGTATATCTCTTTGGCTACAGCAGTAGAAAGTACTCGTGCATCCGTACGGGGATATGTAACAAGCTTACGTTCATATAACTCTTGTACAATTTTTAGTGTTTCATCCGGACTGATCTTAAATAATTTGGAACATGTGTTTTGTAATTCCGCTAAATTAAAGAGCAAGGGTGGATTTTTACGTTCTTTTTTGCGTTCTACTTTTTGAATGATCACCTGTAAAGGATCATAGGTTAAGGTTTTGCAAAGCTGTTCGGCATCTTCACGGTTTTTGAACCCATTTTCCTTATAAAGTTTCGGTGATTGGTAAAACTGGCTGCCTTCAACCGCACGCCATTCACCTTCAAATTGTTTCCCTTCCAGATTACATTTCATCAAAATACGATAAAATGGAGTCTTCACAAACTCTCTAATCTCACGTTCCCTTCGAACTACCATTCCAAGAACACAAGTCATGACACGACCGACTGAAATGGCAGACCACTTACCGGTGTTAAGGTAATCCATTACGGGACGTCCATATTTCAGTGATAATACGCGCGAAAAGTTTATACCCATCAAATAATCTTCTTTGGCTCTTAGATAGGCGGAAGCGGAAAGATTATCATATTCAGAAAGTGGTTTTGCTTCGGTAATGCCGCGCTTGATCTCCTCTTCCGTTTGGGAATCAATCCATACTCTGCGTTTGTCCTTGGTATCCGGAACATGTGCCACCTGATCTACTAAGCGGTAGATATATTCCCCTTCGCGCCCGGAATCAGTGCATACATAAATGGTAGATACATCTTCGCGATTTAAAAGACCAGCCACAATATTAAATTGTTTTTTTACATCTGGAATAAGTTCGTATAGAAATTTTTCCGGCAAAAAAGGCAGGGTTTGTAGAGTCCACTTTTTTAATGCTTTATCATAAGCATCCGGATAACTCATTGTAACCAGGTGCCCAACACACCAAGTAACAATGTAATCCTGTGACTCCATATAACCCTGTCCTGCATTGCCCGAGACGCCAAGTGTCTTAGCAAATTCCTTTGCGACACTTGGTTTCTCAGCGATAAATAATTTTTTACTCATATGCTGTTGTTACAGAAACAAAACGTTTACTGTTCCTCCCTATTTTTCGCATGAATATACTCTGCATATGTTTTTTGTCCAAATATGATCGCAACAATAACTGCTCCGGTTACGCAAACATATTTAACAATTTTTGTAACATTAATCTCAATGTTCATGGTTGATTCTCTCCAATCTTAAGCAATAAATATGTAATATATTATATTATTCATTGCTTTCTGCGTTTTCCGCATCAGAAGCAGCTTCCTCTTCCGGTTCTTCTTCTGTTGGTAATAATTCATGCATTTTCGTATTAAACTCATCTTGTGTCATAATGCCCTTTTTCACAAGTTCTTTATATTTGCGGTTAGCACGCACAATAGCAACATCGGAGTAGTTGTTTTTCTTTAGATCTTCTAAAATCTGATCTTCGATGTTTGACTTAAGAGTTGCTGCATTCTGCGCTGAGTTATCAACAGCTGGTTGAGCCGGTTGTGGTTGCACCGGATCTTGCTGCTGAACAGGTTGAGCTGGTTGAACCGGTGTCGGCTGAACAGGTTGTGCCTGCACTTGTGGCTGTGCCGGTTGAACCGGAGCCTGCTGTTGAACAGGTTGAGCCTGAACCTGAGATTGAACCGGAGTCTTTGCTGTAGCTGCAACTGGTTCTTCATCATCATAATCAATAAATGGCGACTCTGGTTTTGCTGTTGGTTGAGCCTGAATTTTAGGTTGAACCGGTGTAGCTGCCTGCTGTACTGATGCTCGCTGTTGAACAGGTTGAGCCTGAACTTGTGGCTGAACCGAAGCCTGCCGTTGAACAGGTTGAGCCTGAGGTTGAGCCTGCTGTACTGATGCTCGCTGTTGAACAGGTTGAGCCTGAACTTGAGGTTGAACCGAAGCCTGTGGCTGAATAGGTTGCGCCTGAACTTGTGGCTGTACCGAAGCCTGCGGCTGGACTGCCTGAGCTTGTGGCTGTACAGGTCTAGCCTGTGGTTGTGCTCCAGACTGAACTGGTGTAGCTATATGTGCGACCTGAGAAACTGTAGCCTGCGTAGGCACTGCCTGTGGAGTTACCGGCTGTGAAGCTGGAGTTTCTGTTGCTGCAACTTCATCCTCTTCCTCATAGTACTCGTCATCCTCATAATATTCGTCTTCCGGATCCACATATTTACCAAGATGCTTGAGATCACTATCGTCTTTGTTGTGACCACAGGCACATGAGGTAATATAATATGCGTTGATACGACGGCAAAATCCACACTGCCATCCGCCATCGTCAATTAATTCCTGCTCGTATTCTCCAAGCTCTGTATCTTCATAAATATATTTATTTTTGACAGGCTTTGGAGCTTCCGGCTCAGGCTGAGCCGGCTGTGAAACAGTAGTCTCTACTGATGCAGCATCCTCTTTAGCCTCTTCTGCAGAAGCCATCTGTGCTGCCGGAGTCTCTAATTTCTGGCCGGTTTTTTCTACATATTCTTCATATAAACCAAGACGATTTAAATCGCTGTCTTTTTTGTTGTGTCCACAGGCGCAAGAACCAACGTAATTGGCGTTGACACGTTCACAAAATGAACACTGCCATCCTCCATCTAAAAGCAATTCTTTTTCATAATCGCTAAACTGTGGCACATTTCCTTGTTTGTCACTCATACGTACACCTCATTTCTTTCATACCTTTGTTTCCTTCTCGTTTATTCGTACAACGGATAACGGTCTGTCAAACCTTTTACGATTTCCGTTGCTTTTGCCTTATTGCCTTCCGGATCTGCAATGATCATTGCAATCGCATCAGCAACCATATCAAGATCAGCTTCGTTAAAACCTCTTGTTGTCACTGCGGCTGTTCCCAAACGGATACCACTCGTTACAAAAGGTGACTGTGGATCATTAGGAATTGTATTTTTATTACATGTGATATGTGCTGCATCCAACCATTTTTCTACGTCTTTACCTGTTAGATTTTTATCTGCAAGATCAACAAGCATCAAATGGTTATCTGTTCCACCGGAAACAATCTTAATGCCACGGTTTTGTAACCCCTTACAAAGTGCCTGTGCATTTTTAATAATATTTTTACCGTACTCTTTGAATTCCGGCTGTAACGCTTCTTTGAAGCAGACAGCCTTTGCTGCGATCACATGCATCAAAGGACCACCCTGAATACCCGGGAATAACGCTTTGTTAAAATTGATCTCTTTCGCAAATTCTTCGCTGGAAAGAATCATTCCACCACGAGGTCCACGTAATGTTTTGTGGGTTGTCGTCGTGGTAACATGAGCATATGGAATTGGACTCTCGTGAACACCTGCTGCTACTAAGCCGGCGATATGAGCCATATCAACCATCAAATAAGCTCCCACAGAATCTGCGATTTCGCGAAAACGCTTGAAGTCAATTTTACGAGCGTATGCACTTGCACCGGCAATGATCATTTTTGGTTTGCATTTCTTAGCAATACTTTCTACTTCATCATAATCAATGAAACCATCGTCATTTACACCATAAGGTACACAATGGAAATATTTACCGGACATATTGACCGGACTTCCATGAGTCAAGTGTCCGCCGTGATCAAGATTCATGCCCATATAGGTATCTCCCGGCTGCAGCAAAGCAAAAAATACTGTCATATTTGCCTGTGCACCGGAATGCGGCTGTACATTGGCATATGTACAATCAAATAACTTCATGGCACGATCTCTTGCAAGATCTTCAACAATATCAACGTATTCGCATCCACCATAATAGCGTTTGCCAGGGTAACCTTCCGCATATTTGTTAGTCAATGTGCTGCCCATGGCTGCCATAACCGCTTTACTTACTAAATTTTCAGAAGCGATCAATTCAATGTTATCACGCTGACGATTTGTCTCCTTGTCCATTGCTGCTGCAACTTCCGGATCAAAACGTTCTACTTCTTCAAATGAGTACATATATTATCCTCCTTTTTATATTTCATCAATTGCTTTTCCAATATCGTTACGCATATATTTATTATCAAAAGTAACCCATTCGGTTGCCTTATATGCATTTTTACGCGCTTCCTTTAATGTAGCACCTTTGGCAGTAATGCACAATACTCTTCCACCATTGGTTACTAAACCGTCTTCCGTCAATTTTGTTCCGGCATGGAATGCATAATAACCGTCTTCCGAAGCAAAATCTTTCAGAAATGTAATCTTTTTCCCTTTTTCATAATATTCCGGATAGCCATCAGAAGCTAATACAACACAGACAGCAGCATTATCTTCAAATTGAAGATCTACTTGGTCTAACTTCCCGTCAATACAAGCCTCCATAACATCGATAATATCGTTTTTCATGCGAGGCAGAACAACCTGTGCCTCCGGATCGCCAAATCTTGCATTGTATTCCAATACTTTTGGACCGTCCTGTGTCATCATAAGGCCAACAAAAAGTATTCCTACGAAATCTCTTCCTTCTGCTTTCATAGCATCCATTGTTGGCTGATATATTTGTTCTTCACAGAACTTCTGAATCTCCGGCGTATAAAACGGACTCGGTGAAAATGTTCCCATTCCTCCGGTGTTTAATCCCTGATCTCCGTCTTTAGCACGTTTGTGATCTTGTGCGCTGGTCATCGGTTTGATATGTGTACCATCACAGAAGCAAAGTACAGAAGCTTCTCTACCAACCATAAAGTCTTCTATAACGATAGTGTTGCCGGCATCTCCAAATTGTTTATCTAACATTAATGAGGTAACACCTGCCTCTGCTTCCTGCAGATTTTGACAGATTAATACACCTTTTCCAAGTGCCAGACCATCTGCTTTCAACACAACCGGAAAAGTTACATTTTCTAAATAAATCAACGCTTCCTCCGGAGAATGAAATGTTTCATAATGGCAGGTTGGAATGTTGTATTTTTTCATGAGATCCTTTGAAAAACTTTTAGAGCCTTCGATAATCGCAGCATTTTTACGTGGACCAAATACGCGAAGTCCCTGCGCTTCAAATACATCGACAATGCCACCAACCAAAGGATCATCCATGCCGATGATCGTCAGATCGATCTCATTTTCCTTGGCGAATGCAGCAAGTTTATCAAATTCCATAGCAGTAATATTTACGCATTCTGCAATTTCTGCGATCCCACCATTACCAGGTGCACAGTAAATTTTATCGACACGTTTGCTCTGGGAGACACTCCAGGCAATTGCATGCTCTCTTCCGCCGCTTCCTACAATTAATACTTTCATCTTGTTTCCTCATTTCTGCATATCCTGCGATGCGTTTATTTATTCCGTGGAAATGATACTAACGGCTTACAACAGCTATACCATTCTGTACGGAAACTTTTCCTGCGCCAATCAGATCAATTGCTTCCGGAAGAATGTTCCATTCAGCTTGTTCCATCACACGTCGCTGTAGAATTTCCGGAGTATCTCCATTTTTTACTTCAACAGCTTTTTGTAAAATAATAGGACCATGATCTGCCTTTTCGTCTACAAAATGCACTGTGGCACCAGTTATCTTATTGCCACATGCCAAAACACTTTCGTGCACTTTCAATCCATAATACCCCATCCCGCAATGAGCCGGAATCAAGGATGGATGAATGTTAATGATCTTATTTGGGTAGGCTGCGATCATTTCGGATGGAACGATCACCAGATAACCTGCCAGCACAACAAGATCAATATTATATTTGTGTAGAGCATCAACCATTGCTTCGCCAAAAGCCCTCCGGTTTTCGTATTCCTTTGGGGAAATACATAACGCCGGGATACCTGCATTATTTGCACGCTCCAGTGCATAAGCATCTGCTTTATTACTGATCACAACAGCAATTTGTGTGTTGTGAATTTTACCGGAATGGACGGCATCTATGATTGCCTGCAGGTTCGTTCCACCACCGGATACACATACTGCAATTTTCTGCATACTAATCCTCGTTTCAATATGTATTATTAGGACAAAAGAGAAATTCCCTTTTCACCCTCTGCGATCTCGCCTATAATATATGCTTTTTCTCCAGCCTGCTCTGCTAAAGCTACTGTCTTGTCTGCATCAGCAGCATCTACTGCAAGAAGCATACCGATACCCATATTATAAGTGTTATACATCATCTCTTTGGAAATGTTGCCTTCTTTTGCCAACATGTCAAAGATCGGTGGGATCTCGTAACTTCCCACTTTGATATTTGCATGTGCATTTTCAGGAAGCATACGCGGAATATTCTCATAAAAACCACCGCCTGTAATATGGCTGCAGCCTTTGATCGTTACGCCACCCTCTTTGATCGTGCGCAGTGCCTTCACATAAATCACAGTAGGTGTTAATAATGTTTCACCAAGTGATTTTCCGCCAAGAGACTCGTATGTTTTATTCAAGCTTTCTTTTTTCATTTCGAACACTTTGCGAACCAAAGAATATCCATTGCTGTGAATACCGGAAGAAGCAATTCCAACCAGCACATCACCTTTTGCAATTGTTTTACCTGTGATCATATTTTTGCGGTCAACAACACCAACCGCAAAACCGGCAAGATCATACTCATCTACCGGATAAAATCCAGGCATTTCCGCTGTCTCTCCGCCAATCAGAGCAGCTTCGGACTGCTTACATCCTTCTGCAACACCGCTTACGATGGAAGCAATCTTTTCCGGAAAGTTTTTGCCACATGCAATATAGTCAAGGAAGAATAATGGTTCTCCGCCTGCACACGCAATATCGTTCACACACATGGCAACACAGTCGATACCTACTGTATCATGTTTGTCCATAAGGAAAGCAACTTTTAACTTTGTTCCAACACCATCTGTACCAGAAACCAGTGTAGGATTCTCCATTGTCATAAACTTCTTTAAAGAAAATGCTCCAGAAAATCCACCGAGGTTTGTAAGTACCTCTGGTCGCATTGTTCCCTGCACATACTTCTTCATTAATTCTACTGATTTGTATCCAGCTTCAATATCAACTCCGGCTTTCT
>ERZ832317.2666-NODE-2666-length-20105-cov-3.843142_pt1 | contig 20105 bp, 13 predicted proteins | sample MGYA00519695_ERZ832317 | MGnify/ENA primary metagenome ERZ832317 (study PRJEB31850, sample SAMEA3708726) | human gut metagenome | biome: human gut; feature: human-associated habitat; material: faeces | place: China | collected 2014 ...
CCACCTTCTGCGGTCTGGCGTATGAGGGCACCATTACCAAGCAGTTCCCGGTATTCATCAAGGTCATCATAATCGTCATGGTCGGCCACTACCTGTGGATGCTGCTGCTGTACGCGATTGCGGGCGCGTACTCGGGCAAGAACCCCATCGAGGTCGTCAAGCACTACGGCCCGGCATACATCACCGCGGTCGGCACGATGTCCTCTGCGGCGACGCTTGCCGTCGCGCTGCGCTGCGCGAAGAAGTCGAGCGTCCTGCGCAAGGACATGGTCGACTTCGGCATCCCGCTGTTCGCGAATATCCATCTGTGCGGTTCGGTTCTGACCGAGGTGTTCTTCGTCATGACTGTTTCGCAGATTCTTTACGGCAAGATCCCGTCGGTCGGCACGATGGTGCTGTTCTGCATGCTGCTCGGCATTTTCGCCATCGGCGCGCCCGGCGTTCCGGGCGGCACGGTCATGGCGTCGCTCGGCCTGATTACCGGCATTCTGCTGTTTGACGGCACGGGCACCGCGCTCATGCTGACCATCTTCGCACTTCAGGACAGCTTCGGTACGGCCTGCAACGTGACCGGTGACGGCGCACTGACGCTCATCCTCACCGGCTACGCGGATCGTCACAAGATCGCCGTGGCCGAAAGCACGGCCGAGGAATAAGGCTGTTTCAAATTTCAAGTGTCCGCCTGCTGTGCAGGCGGACATTTTTTGTTATATTCCTGTTAAGGTTTCTTGTGGGAAGTCAAAAAATTGAAACTATTTTATTATAAATGACGCTTGTAATTTGCTTCATATGAATCTATTTTATAGTTAAGCAAAGGGTGGAAAAACCAAGCGCTTTTTATTTTCAGTATTCGTGCACGTGCACGAATTGTAAAAAGCGGAACGGATCTGCATTTTGCATATTTTTAACGTTATTTCGTGCACGTGCACGGGACGAAAAATGTTAAAGTTGAGGCGACTTTGCGAAATGAATTTTGTTTGCCTCGGGAACGTGTATGGGTTTATAATAAAATTATGTCAAACCCTATACTAAAAATGCTCGAAAGGCTGAAAAGACGACAAAAATGACAAACTTGGAATTGATTGCAAAGCTCGCAGGCGTGTCACGCGGTACAGTAGACCGCGTGCTCCACAATCGTGGTCAGGTCAGACCGGAGACCGAAGAAAAGGTTCAGGCGGTCATGCAGGAGCTGGATTTCCAGCCGAATGCGCTCGGACGGGCCTTCTACCTGTCACGAAAGAAAAACAAGATCGGCATTCTGGTCGCGTTCCGCGAACCGGATTTCCAGAAGCAGGTCATGCAGGGCGTGAACGAAGGCGTCGTTTACGCACGGCAGCATGGCGTGGAGGTGCTGATCGAATACGCGCATCCCGATGATACGGAGGGCTACCTCGCCTCGCTCCGGCGACTGCTGGACGGAGGCGTTCGCGGACTCGCCATTCGAGGCGTCCTCTCCGACGAGATCGACCGGTGTCTCCGGGAGATTTCGCGGGAGCAGATGCAGATCGTTGTCTACAACGAGGACATCCGCGACAAAGGCCTGCGCGACTGCTTCGTTGGGCAGGACTCCTGCCGGGCAGGCGCCTGTGCCGCCTGTCTGATGGAACAGATCGCGGGGCCGGGCGGCGAGATGCTGCTCGTGGGCGTTGACGTCCGGCACGTTTCGAGCGAGGAACGCCTGAATGGATTTGCGGAGTACTTCCGTAAGCGAGGTACCGACGTATCTCATGTGATCTACGGCAAGGGCAGCCACGAGCTGACTTACCGGCAGACGCGCGACATGATCGCCGCGAGAGAGCACATCTCGGGCATCTTCGTCAGCGGCGCCGGTCTCAGCGGCGCGGCGCACGCTGTCGATGACGCCGGACTGACCGGCAGGATCAAAGTAGTAGGTTTTGACATAACCGAGTCCAATATGAGTTTTCTGAAAAAGGGCACCGTGCAGTTCCTCATCGATCAGGGACCGTACATGCAGGGCTACCGCTCTGTGCAGCTGCTCACGGAAGCGATCTTCCGCGACGCGCCCGTAGAGACCTCGTTCGTGGACACCGGCATTCAAATCAAAAATCCGTACAACTGCTGAGCGATCGCCCGGCAGAAGTCAAAACCGCACCGCTCTATAAGGCGAAGGAACCGGAAAACGGTTCGCGCCGCGCACCGAGATGATATCCCTCGGCCGCGCGGCCGGCTCTCCGGCCCTTCGCAGCATGGAACGGTGCGGTTTTTTCATACGGATTATTGAGATAACGTCCGTTCCGTATCTGCGGTGAACGGTGCGGGCAAAAAATTCTCACTTCACCTGAGGGGTGTGGTTGAAAGGAGAAAGTCTATGAAAAAAATTATCCGCAGCACGAATGACCTCCTGCTGGCAGTGCTGATGGGCGGCCTGTCCATCTTTCTGCTGCTGAGCAAGAAGATCATCACCGGCGTGGAGAACGGTCTGGGCGGCATGTGGGCGCAGGCAAGCACCTACATCCATCTGTTCGCAGGCGCACTCACCGGCTGCGGCAGCACCGGCTCCTCCTCCGCACAGGAGGTCATCGACTATGTAAACGCAAACCCGGGCAAGGTTACCGTCGGCTGCACCGGCTCCAACAACGTAAACTACGGCACCACCATGGAGCTGCTCAAGGATATGGGAATCTACGACAAGGTTACGATCGTTCCTTATGACGGCGGCGCCGCGAGCGAGACCGCGCTTCAGGGCGGCATCATGGTTGCCTACTTCATGGCAAGCGTTGTCATGTATATCATGGAGCTCGGCCTGATGAAGGCGTTCGTCCGCATGGTAAACGTCAAGCTGTCCTTCCTGTTCCCGGCAATCGTCGCCTGCTGTGTGCTCGGCGTTTACACGCTGAACAACCGCATGTTCGACGTCTGGGTCATGATTATCTTCGGCTTTGTCGGCTATCTGCTGATCTGTCTGGGCATCGACATGGCGCCGGTCATCAAAAAGACTGTGACACACGGAAAGGAAAAGGCATAACCCTGCACCGCATCCGGCGGTGGACGGGTAAAGCCGAACACCGCTGCCTGTTTTTTTATGGAGGTTCTTCTGATGGATATGACCTATCGCGTAAGCAAAAACGCTTATATCGAGCTGCTGGCCGACATGGTCCGCCGCAACGACAGCCGTCCGATCAAGCTGCTCACGACGTTCCTGCTGACCCTCGGCCAGATGGCGGCGGTCGCCGTGCTCTACGCGACCCGGCTTGAGGGGCGCGAGCGGGTGTTTGCGATCGTCTGGTCGCTGCTGCTTGCCGGCATTACGCTGCTGCGCCGCAGAGAGGTTTCCGACAAGCTGATTGCAGCTCTCGAAGCAGCAGAGCAGACCGACGAGGTCAAGTACATCCTCGACAACCGCGAATTCCTCGCAAAGAAGTCCGTCTGGGCGATCGGCGGCGACGGCTGGGCTTACGACATCGGCTTCGGCGGCATCGACCACGTCATGGCGCAGAATCAGGACGTCAACCTGCTCGTTCTCGACACCGAGGTTTACTCGAACACCGGCGGCCAGTCCTCCAAGGCAACCCCGACTTCTGCAACTGCAAAGTTCGCAGCAAGCGGCAAAAAGGTCGCAAAGAAGGACCTCGGCGCGATCCTGATGCAGTACGAGTACGTTTACGTTGCACAGGTCGCAATGGGCGCAGACCAGGCGCAGACCCTCAAGGCGCTGCGCGAGGCGGAGTCCTACGACGGCCCGTCCATCGTCATCTGCTACTGCCCGTGCCTTGAGCAGCATATCAAGGCCGGCATGGGCACCTCGCAGGACGAGATGAAGAAGGCTGTCGAGTGCGGCTACTGGCACCTGTACCGCTACGACCCGCGCCGCATCGCGGAGGGCAAGAACCCGTTCCAGCTCGACTCCAAGGAGCCGGACACCGACAAGGTCATGGACTTCCTGATGGGCGAAAACCGTTTCGCTTCCCTCAAGAACAACTTCCCGGACAAGGCCGACGCCCTGTACGCGAAGGAGGTCGAGGACGTCAAGGCCCGCTACGAGCGCTACAAGAAGCTCGCGGAGGACTAATCTGTTACAAAAAGCCCGCGGTATCCCCTCTCGAAGCATGAAATATTATATCCCACCTATTACCCATCCCTCCTTTCCCCGCGCTGGACTCACTTGCCATACCCGGCACGGAAAGCAGTATACCCCCCTAAATATCTATAGCCTAATTCAATGATATTCTTCCTTTCTGTATGAATTACCCCGGGGATACCGCATCGGCTTTCTGTATATACCGTAATATCCTCTCCTGTGTTAAACGGGAGAGGATATTTTTTGTCCCTGCCGCGCGGGAAAGTTAAAACGTTATAACTTCGAAACGCTGTAACTTTATAACGTTATTCATGGCAGCGCGGGGAAAATAAATACTGATAGGGTGCAATCCTCCCTTTCTTTTTCGCTCGGAAAATAGTATAATTATGGAACAGAAAGGGGAATGGAAGAACATCATTGAGGAGGGATGTGCATAAAAAAACGACCGAGCATCGCTCTGCTGACCGCGCTTCTTGCTGTGGTGTTCGCGGCGGGCATCGGCGTTTACAGCAGCTACATCGGCATGAAAATCTATCAGGAAAGCTCGGATAATCTGTTTGAGAGCTTTTCGCAGATCTCCAAGACCTTTACGCTGTTCGTGCAGCGAAACTGGACCGTGCTGGGGCAGTGGGACGGTCTGTTGAAGAACACAGGCAGCGACGCGGATGCTGAAAACATCTGGCCGGATGTGCAGGGCAGCAAGGAGTCGTGGCGTTACAGCGACTTCTATCTGCTCAACGAAGACTCGCAGTATCTAACGGCAGATGGGCGAAAGGGCAGCGCCGGCAGCATCAGCGGCGTTATTCAGGAGCTGTACAACGAGGACGGGCCGATCGTCTCCACCTACACGGCGAGCTACGGCGTGCCTAAGATCGTGTTCGCTATGCCGCTGAGCCGGAACATAACGCTGGACGGCGTGACCTATACCGGCCTCGCGGTCAGCTATGACACGGACGTGGTCGACGATCTGGTCGACGGCAGTATGTACAGCGGTCAGAGCGACTGCTATATCGTGCGCACGAACGGCGACATCGTGCTCGCGCTCGAGCCGCAGACCGAGCTGTGCAAGGGTCTGACCAATCTGTACGACATCGACGCGCACGCCGAATGGAAATACGGCACCATGGACGACATCAGAGACTGCATCCAGCTCGGCAAGAGCGGAAGCGCGCAGTTCACCTGCGCGAGAGCGCGAAATTATCTGATCGCGATACCGACCGATTTTCCTGACTGGGCACTCGTCGGCATCATCCACGCCGACGAGGTGGACGGCGCGATGCGCAGCGTGCAGCAGTCCACCTCGTTCGCGCTCGGCGCGCTCTGCATCTTCGCCGTCATCATCGTGGTGCTGGCGCTGAGCATGGAGAACCAACTGCGCCTGCGGCGCGAGGAGGAGGCGCGGCTGAGCCTCGAGCGCGAAAAGATGCAGAGCGACCGCCTGCTGCAAAGCATGAGCCGCATCGTCGACCGCTATTCCATCGTCAATCTGGACACCAACCGCTACCGCTACCGCGAGCTGCGCCTCAGTAAGCCGCTCTATCCGACCTCCGGACAGTATTCGGAAATGGTCAAGACCATCTCCGAACACTATGTCGCGCTGACCGAAACGGAAAACGCCAAGCTCTCGCGCCTGCTCACGCCCGAATACCTGCGCAGCGTGCTGCGTAAGCCGAACGACAATCTCAAGATCGAGTATTGCAGCCGGACGGAGAACGCCTACCTGGTCCTGACCATCATTCCGGTCGCGTGGCACGCGGACGGCACGGTCTATGAGGTCATGCAGATCGTGCAGGACATCAGGCAGAAGGTCGAGCTCGAGACCATGGCGAACACGGACAGCCTGACCGGCCTGTTCAATGAGCGCTATTTCAGCAGAGTCATGAACATCTGCGAGGAGAAAAAGCTGCCGTTCGTGCTGTATTACCTCGATCTCGACCGCTTTAAGCCGGTAAACGACACCTACGGCCACGCCATAGGCGACCGGCTGCTCCAGGAGATCGCGGCGCGGCTGCTGCGCTGCATCCGAAGCCGGGACTACGCCTTCCGCATCGGCGGCGATGAGTTCGCGCTCATCGTCAGCGCCGACATGAACGAAACACAGCGCGCCCGCATGACCGAGCGCATCCAGACCACGCTCTCCGCACCTGTCGTCATCGACGGAAAAGAGCTTTCGGTCGGCGTCAGCTGCGGCTGCGCCTGCTACCCGGAGGACGGCGGCGCTTCTCAGGTGCGCATCACGGCGGACAGCCGGATGTACGAGACCAAGCAGCGCCATCATGAAAACGACCGGACGGAGGGAGAGGCATGAAAAACAGGACCCTGCGCCGCGCCGCGGAGACGCTCGTCCTGCTGCTGATCGCGGCGATGGCGCTGCTGCTCGCCGCCGGACTGCATCAGCACGAGCCGGACGGGGCGCTCGCTGCCCTCAGCACCGGCTGGTACCAGCTGACGGACGGCGTGCGGCGCGATGTCACGCTCCCGGCCACGCTCCCGGCTGAGCCGGGGCAGACGCTCACCCTGTATAACGACACGCTGACCGACAGCGACGGCGGAAAGGTGCTGAGCGCGCGCGGCGTGGAATACGACATCGAGATCCGGGCGGGCGAAACCCTGCTCTACCGCTACGAGGACAACGCCTTCCCGAAGAACGCGCAGATGAAGGGCCGCCTGTGGGCGGATGCGGAGCTTCCGGACAACATCGGCGGACAGACGCTCAGCCTGACCCTGACGCCGCTCTCCGGCCGCGCGGTCGCGCTCGCCGCGCCCGTTCTCGGCACGGCGCCGGCCGTCACCGGCCACCATATCCAGTCCTCGCTGTTCTCCATCGGCATGATGCTCGCCATGCTCGTGCTCGCCGTGCTCGCGCTGCTGATCTTCTTTTACATGAGCTTTTTCGGCATCCGCGAGCTCCGCTTTCTCGATGTGGCGGTCTTTCTGCTGCTGTGCAGCCTGTGGTGCCTGACCGATTCCGCGCTGTATCAGATCTACGGACGGGACGGCGCCGCCGGGAGCGTCATTTCCTTCTACGCCTTCATGACCATGCCCGTTCCGATGGTGCATTTCGTCCGCAACACGGTCAGCGGCAGGCTGCGGCTCGTTCCCGATGTGTGCATCGCGCTGTTCTGCGCCAACGCCCTCGCACAGGGCGCGGCGTACCGGCTCCTCGGCGTGCCGTTCATCACCATGCTGCCGCTGACGCACCTGCTGCTGACGGCAGGCGTCGCGGCGATGCTGACCGCGCTTTTCCGCTCGTACCGCGACAAGCCCGCGCCGCAGCTCCGGCTGCGCATGGCGGCGTTCGCCGCGCTGGGCGCGTTCGGCGTGGCCGCGCTCGTGCTGTACTGGCTGCTCCATATCTACTGGTACGACACCGTGTACCAGTTCGGCGTGCTGCTGTTCATCATCCTGCTGCTGTACGGCCTGATCGGCCAGGCGGCCGAGGATATGCGCTTTCACATGGAGCACCGCATCAGCCATGAGATGCAGCGCGAGGACCGCATGACCGGCCTGCCGAACCGCCGCGCGTTCGAGGAATACATGGAGCGCATCCGCACCGGCAAGGCCGGCTGCCGCGATGCGGTACTGACCTATATCCGGCTCGAGGGCCTGAACGAGCGCAACGACCGCTTCGGCCTTCAGGCGGGAGATGAATCGGTCATCGCGGCGGCGCAGTGCGTTGCCGACTTCTGCCGCGCGTGCGAGGAGGCGGGCGAGAGCGTCTTGTGCTTCCGCACGGGCGGCAACGAGTTCGCCCTCATCCGCCCCGAGCCGCATACCGACTCCGGACAGCTGCACCGGCAGTTCCGCGCGGTCGTCGCGCGCTACAACCGGACCTGCGCGCCGCGCGCGCGCATTATCATGACCTTCGGCTTCAGCCGCCTGTGCGACGAGGACGGAAAGTCACGCAGCATCAGCGCATGGAAGGCCGAGGCCGACGCACATTTGAAGAGAAACGAAGCCGGACTGGGAGGAGACGCCGAATGACAACCAACATACATTATCTGATTGCCGCAATGGCGGTGCTGCTGGTCGTCATATGGCAGTATTCCCGCCAGCGGCAGATGGACGACCGGAACAGCCTGATGTTCCGCCGTCTGCTGAGCGTCGTCAGTCTGGACGTTGCCGCGGAGCTGGTCAGCACGGCCTTCATCCTGTACGCCCCGTACAGCTTCAATGTCTGCCGGATGCTCTCGAACACGGTGTTCTACCTGTTTCAGGCGCTCCTGCCGCTCCTGCTGCTGTACTACGTCTGTACACTGTGCACGAGCCGCGTGATCGCGCCCTCGGTCGTGCTGCGCATGGGCATCCCGACCATCGCTCTGGTCTTTATCATCCTGACCAACCCCTTCACCGAGGTGCTGTTCTATTTCGACGGCACCGGCTACCGCCACGGCCCGTGGTATCTGCTGCTGTACGTCAGCGCCCTGCTGCACATCGCAGGGGCGGCGGTCTTTGTCGCGGTACACCGCGCGTCGGTCAGCCGCCGCACGCTCACGGAGCTGCTCGCGGTCTTTGCGCTCGCCGCCCTCGGCATCGCCGCGCAGGCCGTCAATCCTTCGGTGCTGACGACCGGCTTCGGCCTCTCGCTCAGCATCCTCGCCATGTATCTGACCATCAACAACCCCTGCGCGTGCATGGACAGCCTGACCGGCCTGAACGACAAGCAGTACCTGCTGCGCCGAATGGACGAGCTGACCGACGCGCACAAGGCCTTTCACATCATCACGGTCTACGCCTACCAGCTCGACCACATAAACAAGGTCGCGGGCGTGCAGAACGGCGACGAATTTCTGCGCCGCGCGGCGGAGCGGATGCAGGAGATCGCGGGCAGGAACGTGTTCCGCGTCACAGGCAGGCGCTTTCTGCTGCTGACGTTCTCGCTGCGCGAGTACGAGACCTGCCTGACGCGGCTGCGGCAGCTGTTCCATACGCAGCCGGACGACGCGCAGTCCGCCCCCACGCCGGTCATCCTGTGCGGCGTGGTGAACGCGGAAAAGCTGGGCACGAGCGGTCTCGTACTCGACTACGCGGAATATCTCGAGTCCCTCGTCTCCCGGAGCGGCGAGACCCAGGTCATCCAGAACGACCGCAAGACCATGGACAGCTTCCACTACAACAAGCAGGTCGAGCAGTTCCTGCACCGCGCGATCGCGGAGGATCTGTTCGAGGTCTACTATCAGCCGGTCTATTCGCTGCATCAGCAGCGCTACGTGACCCTTGAGGCGCTCAGCCGCCTGCGGCATCCCGAGCTTGGCTGGATCTCCCCGGATATCTTCATCCGCCTGGCGGAAAAGAACCACCTCATCACCCAGATCACCGAGCTCCAGCTGCGGCGCGTCTGCCGTTTTCTGTGCGAAAACCCGGCGCTCCGCGCGAGCATCGCCAACGTCAAGATCAATCTCGCCGCTCGACCTCATCCAAAGCGAGAGCGGCAGCCACCTCGTCCGCATCCTCGGCGAGTACGGTCTCCCCTGCTCCTGCTTCCAGTTCGAGATCACCGAGACCGTCGCGACCGAGTATTCCGCGAGCCTGACCCGCGTGGCGGAGAGCCTTCAGGCGGCCGGCATCGGCCTGTGTCTGGACGATTTCGGCTCGGGCTATGCCAACCTCAACACGGTCATGCAGCTGCCCTTCTCGGTCATCAAGCTCGACCGCTCGCTCCTGTTCCACATCTGCACGGACAAAAACGCCGCCCTCTTCTACCAGAGCATCGTCTCGGCCTTCTGCCGCCTCGGCTACCGCATCGTCGCGGAGGGCGTGGAGACGCAGGAGGAGATGGAGCTGCTGCGCAGCTGGAACGTGGACATGATCCAGGGCTACTATTTCTCCCGTCCGCTGCCGCCGGACGACCTGCTGCGGCTGCTCACGGGGAGCGCGGAGACGCAGGCGGAAAATCAGGCGTGAATTTTCCGAAAAAAATTTTTCCCGACGCGGAACTTTCGCGAACGCGCTGCGTCTAAGTCTGACGAAGAGACAGAGACACCGGTGTCTCTTCGGGAAAGAAGGCATTTATCATGAAAAAAACACTCCTGCTGCTTGCGTGCACCGCGCTGCTGGCGGCTTCGCTCACGGCCTGCGGCAGCAAGCCGGCTGAAAACACGGATACGGATACCGGCTCCTCGGCTTCGGACAGCGCATCGACCGAGAGCACGCTCTCGGGTACGCTCGACGAGAAGAAGGACTTCATGTTCGTCGTGACCGACGAAAAGGGCGCGGCGTATGAATTCACCTTCGACGCCTCGGCAAAGCCGGAGGGTCTGGACGACGCCGCGGAAGGCGATTCGGTCACTGTCACCTACAAGGGCACGGTCTCCGAGGCCGACCCGTTCGACGGCACGGTCATTTCGGTCGAAAAAGACTAAAGACAATACAAAAACCCCTGCCGGGACAGGCTTTCTGTCTCCCCGGCAGGGGTTTTCGCTTTTTATCAGGGCTGCTGCTCCGCCTTGTCCAGATACATCAGGTAATCCGCCTTGCGGATGGCCTCGGTGATCGGATGCACGCCGCAGACGCCGCCGACGCTGACCGAGAGCCGGATATCCGCGAACTCGGACATACGGATGCTGCGCACGGCCTGCTGGATCTGCTTTTTCTTCGCGAGGAAGATCTCCTCGGTCATGCGCGGGAACAGGAGCAGGAACTCGTCCCCGCCGTAGCGGATGAGGATGTCGGTCTTGCGGATGCAGGAGCGTATCGCGCCCGCGATGTCGCGCAGCGCCGCGTCTCCGGCGGCGTGGCCGCAGGTATCGTTGATGCGCTTGAAGCTGTTCACGTCGATGAGCGCTACGCCCTCCATGCCCTCGAGATGGGTGCGGTAGGTCTCGAAATAGCGGCGCGAATAGATGTTGGTCATCGGGTCGAGGAACAGCTGCATATCCTCGCCGCGCGTGCGGTCGAGCAGGAAGCGCGAGCCGTTCGCGTCGATCCAGCGGCCCTCGTTGAGCCGCGAGATCATCTCGAGCACGCAGGGCGTGCCGTTGACCGAAACATACTTCGCGATGACGAAATACATCTCGTTCCGGGTAAATTCGAGCTTGTTGAGCGTGGTGCGCTCGGCGAACGCCCGGGTGGAGATGCAGTTGGCGCAGCCGCTGTCGCTGTCCCAGAACGCGGTGCAGCGCTCGCCCGTGCGGTGCAGCGAGCCGTTCGCGTCGATCTCGAGCACGGCATTGGCCGACGGGTCGACCAGACGGACGATGTCAAAGACGGCGCCGAGGCGCCGGATCTCGTCGGCGAGCGACGGCCCGTTCGCCGTGCTCCTGTCCGCGCAGCCGAGGGGCGCGCGGCTGTCCTGCTCCTTCTGCATGTCGGTCATGCAGCCGATCACGCCGACATAGCTGCCGGGCGAGAGCGGCGACCAGAGCGTGTGCATCCGGATGCTGTGCCAGTGCTGCTCGCCCTCGACCGGCAGGAGCAGGCTGATGGAAAGCTCGTTGTTCTCGGGCGTCGTGGCCTTGAGGGCGCACCGGAGCCGCTCGAGGTCGGCCGGCCGGAGCAGGCGCATACTGTCCGGGTTGTCCGCGTCCAGGATCGTCCGGCTCTTCCGCCACGGGCGGCTCCAGTCGACCACGGTGATCGACCGGGAGAGCGTATCGTACTCGAACTGCACGCCGCCGCAGCAGGACGCGAAAAAGGTCAGCATTTCCCGGGCGTGGTTCAGCTCACGCTGGGCGCGGTCGCTGCGCGGCAACTCGTTCTTTTTCAGCAGCTCGGAGGAAAGGCGCTGCGCGTTCTTCTTCATGCTCCGCTCGGCCGCGAGCCGCGGCAGCGAGCTCTTGAGGCGCGCGCTGATCTCCTGAAGGCAGTCGAGCAGCATCGGATTGAACGCGCCGCACTCCCCGTTGAGGATCATGGTGACGGCGGTTTCGTGGCTGTACGCCTTTTTGTAGCAGCGGTCGCTCGTCAGCGCGTCATATACGTCCGCCAGCGCGACCACCTGCGCCGAAATCGGGATCTGTTCGCCGAGCAGGCCATCCGGGTAGCCGCCGCCGTCCCAGCGCTCGTGATGCCAGCGGCAGATCTCGATAGCGGCCTTGAGCAGCGGCTCCTCGCGGTACGGCGTCAGCCCCTCGAGCATGGACGCGCCGATGGCGGGATGGGTGCGGATGACGTCGAACTCCTCGGGCGTCAGGCGGCCCGGCTTGTTGAGGATGCTCTCGGGAATGCTGATCTTGCCGATGTCGTGCAGGGCGGAGGCGGTGACGATGAGGCGGATCTTTTCCTCGGTCAGATGATATACGTCGGTCTTTTCGCTCAGCCTGCGCAGCAGCATCCCGGTCACGGTCTGCACCTGGAGCACGTGCTGGGCGCTCTCGCTGTTGCGGAACTCGACGATGTGGCTGAGGATGCCGATCATGACATTGTTGTCCCGCTGATTGCGGTAGATCTGGTCGGAGACCATGCCCATCAGCCGCTTCTGGTTGGCGTAGAGCGTGAGCGTGTTCTTGACGCGGCGCTGGACGATGAACGCGTCGAAGGGACGGCGGATGTAGTCGGAAACGCCGAGGCCGTAGCAGCGCTCGATGGACTCGTGGTCGTCGGCGGCGGAGATCATGACGACCGGGATCTCGTCGATCCAGCGGAACTGGTTCATGTACTCGAGCACGGTAAAGCCGTCCACCTTCGGCATATTGATGTCGAGCAGCATCAGGTCGATGTTCATATCCTGCCGGAGCATGCGCAGCGCCTGCGCGCCGTCCTCTGCTTCTGTATATTTGTATCCCTCGCCCAGAATGGCCTTGAGTATTTCTCGGTTCATCTCCGAGTCGTCAACGATCAGGATTTTCTGTCGGTTCATAGTCGTTCGACCGCAGCCGGGTCGCGGTCCCTCCCCTGTCGGATTTTGTCACATATTCACTATTTTAGTATACTACCAAAACAATGCAGAATAAAGGAAAATTTCCAGCATCAGCGACCAATATTATTGTACCGCCGGGCGAAATCGTGTATACTAAATGATAACATGCGGTATTTTCGGCCGCAGGGAAAGAGAGACAAAAGGAGACACGGCGATCTATGATACCATACAAACGGCTTCGGCGCGCATCGGCGCTTTTTGCGGCGCTCTCGGCGCTCCTGCTGTCCGGCTGCGCCCCGTCCGCGGCGTCCGACAGCACGCTCCCGACGCTCACCGTCGGCAGCGACACCTATCCGCCCTATGTCTACATGGACAATAACGGCGACATCACCGGTCTGGACGTCGAGATCGCGGAGGAGGCGTTCCGCCGCATGGGCTACCGCGCGGAATTCACCACGATCGACTGGGAGAAAAAGACCGAGCTGGTCGACAGCGGAGAGATCGACTGCATCTGGGGCTGCTTTTCCATGGCGGGACGAGAGAACGACTATCAGTGGGCGGGGCCGTATCTGGCGAGCCGTCAGGTCGTGGCGGTCGGCGCGCAGAGCGGCATCGAGACGATGAGCGAGCTCGCGGGCAAGACCATCGCGGTGCAGGCGACCGGCAAGCCGGAGGCGATCTTCCTGCGCGGCGGCGATAACGTCCCGGCCTTCCGGGACATCATCAGTCTCGCGGACCGCGGCGTGCAGTATGCCATGCTCGACTGCGGCTATGTGGACGCGGTCGCGGCGCACGAGGAGGCCATCCGGCAGTACATGAAGGACTACGGCGCGAATTTCCGCATCCTGGACGAGCCGCTGCTCGTGACCGGCATCGGCGTCGCCTTTTCCCGACATGACACGCGCGGCCTTGCGGCGCAGCTGGACGAGGTCTTTGAGCAGATGCGCGAGGACGGCAGCATGGAAAAGCTCGCCGGAAAATATCTCGACGACCCCACGCACAGTCTGGAGGTGGATGCGCTTGAACAGTAAAAACCGGCAGCCGCGCTCGCGGAAAACCTTCGCCTGCCTGTGCCTTGCGGGCGGACTGATGTTCCTCGGGATGGTATTCGGGCTGTCCCGTTATTCCGATATGCAGAGCTGCGAGCACCGCATGAACGAGCTGATCAGCTTCGTCAAGGAGCAGTCCTCCGCCTACGTGCAGTACAACGAGACCGCCGTGGCCAAGGCGCTCGTGCGCGGCACGACCGCGATGCAGGAGCTGGACAGCCTGACGCTCGACTGCGGCGAGGACGCGCTGCGGCAGTACACCGAGCGGCTGTGGCTGACCGGCGTTTCGGTCGTGGACGCGAAGGGCAGGCTGGTCTGCGAATACAGCACGGACGGCATCGGCTATGCCCGGCTTCAGACCGATCTGGAGCCGGAGCGCGTGCTCGCCGTGGTCGGCCATCCGCAGAGCACCTACGTCCGCCGCGTGCAGCTGACCGACGGCTCGTTTGCTGACGCCGCCGTGCACAGCCTTGCGGACGGCAGCGGCGCGGTGCTCGCATGGCGGCACACCAAAGCCGCATTCGCGCAGAAATCCGTGCTCTCCGTGCAGGATCTGCTCGACGGCTACGACGCCGAGACCACGGGAGTCGTGATCCTCTCGGACGGCAACCGCGTGACCGCGTCGGACGAGCCGACCCTCATCGGCACGGACACCACCGCAAACGAGCTGCTCCGCCGCATCCGTTCGAGCGGCGAGGCGGAAACGCTGGTCTATGCCGGGCGGAAGGGTCTGACCCGTTACTACGGAATGTACAGCCACGGGCGCGACTTCTACTACTACATGTATGTTCCGGGCAGACTGCTCTACACGAACACGCCGGTCAACATGATCGCGGCGTTCCTCGCCTGCGTGGTCGTTCTGACGCTGCTCCTGTTCGTGCGCCGAGGCACGGAAAAGAGCTTCCTGCAGCAGCAGAAAACGCTCGAAAAGGCATATCAGACCTCACTCGAGCAGAAAAACGCCGAGCTTGAACGCGCCATCCGTCAGGAAACGGCGGCCAACCGCGCCAAGCGCGAATTCCTGTTCAATATGTCGCACGACATCCGCACGCCGATGAACGCGATCATCGGCTTCACCTCGCTCGCGGCCACCCATATCGACAACCGCGAACAGGTGCTCGACTACCTGAAAAAGACCGCGACGGCGAGCCAGCACCTGCTCTCGCTCATCAACGACGTGCTCGACATGAGCCGCATCGAGAGCGGCAAGGTCTCGCTCGAGCCGCGCCCGGTGCACCTGCCCGAGCTTGTGCACGACCTGCGCGACATCATCCAGTCGGGCATTTCCGCCAAGCGCATCTCGCTCTTCATCGACATGGTCGACGTGGAGGACGAGGACGTCATCGCCGACCCCATGCGCCTCAACCAGATCATGCTCAACATCATGTCCAACGCCATCAAATTCACCCCGGCGGGCGGCACGATCACCCTGCGCATCGTCCAGAAGCAGACCGCGCCGAAGGGCAGCGCGGACTATGAGTTCCATATCCGCGATAACGGCATCGGCATGAGTCCGGCGTTTCAGAAGCACATCTTCGAGCAGTTCGCGCGCGAGGAGACCTCGACCGTCAGCGGCATTCAGGGCACCGGCCTCGGCATGGCGATCACGAAAAATCTGATCGACATGATGGACGGCGGCATTTCGGTCGAGAGCGAGCCGGGAAAAGGCTCGGAATTCACGGTCTCCCTGCGCTTCCCGGTCAGCGGAGAGCGTGCCGCCGCGCCCGCGCGCATCCCACAGCTCGAGGGCCTGCGCGCGCTCGTCGCGGACGACGACACCGACACCTGCCTGAACGTCAGCAAGATGCTGCGCACGATCGGGATGCGGGCGGACTGGACGACCTCGGGACGCGAGGCGGTCGTGCGTGCGCAGGACGCGCTCGATCAGGGCGACGGCTTCCGCGTGTTCATCATCGACTGGATGATACCCGATATGAACGGCCTCGAGGTCGTGCGCCGCGTGCGCAGGCTGATCGGAGAGGCCACCCCGATCATCATCCTGACCGCCTACGACTGGACGGACATCGAGGTCGAGGCGCGGGCCGCGGGCGTGACCGCCTTCTGCGCAAAGCCGCTGTTCCTGTCCGAGCTGCGGCGCGTGCTGGCCGAGCCGTTCCGCATGGAGGAACAGGCGGAGCAGACAGAAAATGCGGCGGAATTCGCCGGAAAACGGCTGCTGGTCGTCGAGGACAACGCCCTCAACCGCGAGATCGCGGTGACGATGCTCGAGGAAGCCGGGTTCGCGGTGGACACGGCGGAAAACGGCAAGCTCGCGGTGGACAAGGTGCGCGAAAGCGCGCCTGGGTACTATGATCTGGTGCTGATGGACATTCAGATGCCGGTCATGAACGGCTACGAGGCCACGCGCGCCATCCGCGCCCTGCCGGACGCCGAAAAGGCGGCCCTGCCCATCGTCGCCATAACGGCGAACGCCTTTGACGAGGACCGCCAGAACGCCGCAAAGGCCGGCATGAACGGCCACCTCTCCAAGCCGTTCGATATGCAGCAGCTGCTCGCGATGATCGAAAACATACTGCCGTGAGAGAGCCTTCCCGAAAACGTTATAACGTCAAAACTGCATAACACTAAAACTACATAACGTTATAACTTTTACTCTCGCATTCATTGCGAAAACGCCAAGATTTCACTAAAAAACCTGTCTTATAGGAGGAAAACGCACATGAAGGGAACCGCTGTTTATCATTCGCCGTTTGGGAAAATGCAGCTGGACTGGGAGGACGGCGCGGTCACGGCCCTGCAGCTCGCCCCGTCCGGCGCCTGCGAGGAAGCGCCGAACGAGCTGACCGCACTCGTATTCCGTCAGCTGGACGAGTATTTTGCCGGGACGCGCCGGACGTTCGATTTCCCCTGCCGCCTGCACGGCACGCCCTTTCAGCAAAGGGTCTGGGCGGCGCTGCGTGAAATTCCCTACGGCGAAACGCGCAGCTATAAACAGCTCGCCGAGGCCATCGGTCAGCCGAACGCCTGCCGCGCGGTGGGCATGGCAAATCACGCGAACCCCATCCTCATCGTCATCCCCTGTCACCGCGTCATCTGCGCGGACGGCTCGCTGGGCGGCTACGCCGGCGGCACGGAGATGAAAAAGGCGCTGCTGCGGCTCGAGCAGGCGGGCAGAGCATGACCTGCGGAAGCCGCGGCGGCTGTCCGGATCGCAGCCTTGGCTGCAAACGTCTGAAAGGGGTCATTTCATGATCTACACGGTAACACTCAATCCCGCACTGGATAAAACGGTAGAGATCCCCGGCATGGCGCTCGACACCGTCAACCGCATCACGGAAATGCGCACCGATCCCGGCGGCAAGGGCATCAACGTGAGCAAGGTGATCGCGAAGCTCGGCGGAGAGAGCTGTGCGGCCGGCATCCTCGGCGGCGGGAGCGGAAAAATGCTCGAAAAGCTGCTCGAGGGCGAGCCCTTCGCGACGCGATTCCGCTTCGTCGAGGGGCAGACCCGCACCAACCTCAAGATCATCGACCGCGAAGGGCACACGAACACCGACATCAACGAGCCGGGCCTGACCGTCACGGACGCAGATTTAGATGCGCTGCTGCACGAGCTGTTGGCGGAGCTCCGGCCGGGCGACATCGTCGTCCTCGCCGGGAGCCTGCCGAAGGGTGCGCCGCAGGACACCTACCGAACATGGACGGCCGCGTGCAAAAAGGCGGGCGCACGGGTCTTTCTCGACGCGGACGGCGCGCTGCTTGCGGAAGGCCTGAAGGCCGCGCCCTACCTCATCAAGCCGAACGACGACGAGCTGTCGCGTCTGGCGGGGAAAAAGCTCGAGACCCTCGAGGAACTGACCGCCGAGGGCAGAAGGCTGCTCGAGCGCGGCATCGAACGGGTCGTGATCTCGCTCGGCGGCCGCGGCGCGCTCTATCTGCGAAAGGGCAGCACGATCTACGCCGAGGGCCTCAAGGTCCCGGTCGGCAGTACGGTCGGCGCAGGCGACAGCGTGGTCGCGGCGCTCGCGTATGCCGAGGCGCAGGGACTGAGCGAGGAGGAGGCCGTCCGCCTCTCGACCGCCGCCGGCGCGGCGAACGTCATGTGCAGCGGCACGCAGGCCGCCGAACGCGAGGCCGTCGAGGCGCTGCTCCCGAAGGTGCGCTTTTCTCGTCTGCGGCCGTGAGCGCCGTCCGCGCGGCGTCAAGGTGCCGGAAAGAAAAAACCGGCGTACCGGGAAATAGGTAAAGTTATAAAGTCACAGCGTTTCAAAGTTATAACGTTTCATGCAATCTATCCCGGCGGAACAGGACGTTTTCCGCCGGGATTTTCGCGTTCTGCGAACCGATATGCGAAGTAAAGTTGCAACGTTTTAACGTTATAACGTTACAGCTTTGCGTCGCCCGGCGAAAAAAAGATTGACAGCCGGAGAAAATGCAGTATATTCTTATCTCAGAAAAATACCGCACAGACAGAAAAAGGAAAGGGAGATTTCGGTATGTCGGAGCTGTCGAACATCAAAAGTCAGGCGCTGACCGAACGGGTCGAGGAGCGTTTGTTTGCGTACATTCTGGACAACCATCTGAAGGTCGGGGCGAAGCTGCCGAACGAGCATGAGCTGGCGGCGCATTTCGAGGTCAGCCGGGGCACCGTCCGCGAGGCGGTCAAGCTGCTCGTCTCGCGCGGCGTTCTGCGCGTCAAACACGGCTCGGGCACCTACGTCGCGTCCCTGTTCCCGCTCCACGCCAATCCGCTGGGTCTGGACGCGGTCGAGGACAAGCTGCAGCTCGCGCTCGATCTGACCGACGTGCGGCTCATGCTCGAGCCGACGATCGCGGCGCTTGCGGCGCAGAACCGCACGGACGAGGAGGTCGAGCAGCTGGCCGAATACTGCGACGCGGTACGCGAAAAGATCGAGGCCGGAGAAGACTACCTCATCGAGGATATGCGCTTTCACTGGTACCTCGCGAAATGCTCGCACAACATGGTCGTCGAGCCGCTGATGCCGATCATCGACGCGGCCGTGATCTCGATCGCCAACATCACGCGCAAGGAGCTGCTCACCATGACCATCGACACGCACAAGGAGATACTGGACGCCGTGCGTGACCGCGACCCGCAGGCCGCCCGCAGCGCCATGTCCGTGCATCTCGACACGAACCGCATCTTTATCCGCCAGACGAAAACGGCGCGATAAAACTGTCGCGAAACTACAGTTTCGCCGACAAGTGTGTTTTGACTTCGCAAAACACGGACGTCCGAAAGTTCCCATTCGGAAACTTTCTCCCTCTGGGAGTAAAAAAACCGAGGCGCATGTCCTCGGTTTTTTTGCGTTTGCGCAGCAAACGCTTTTGAATGCGCGCTGCCGCGCGGCAGCGTCAGCATCGTGAATACAGACTTTTTCGACAGTCTCTCAAGCGCCTGCAATGCAGGCGCTTTTTTTGCGCGCAGCCTGAAGTTGTCCGATGTTTTTTTCTCGCTTTTTCTTATTTCCCGCGCATTTCCCGCAAAAATGCGCAAACAGTTTACGCGATTTGATGGTTTTGCACGATTTTATAAAAAAATTTTATTGCAAAAGTAGAAAGCATTTTGGACAACTTGAAACACATCTTTTCAAAAATTATAATGCTGAGTATAGAGACCTGCTCCGGAACAGCCGGCGTTTCCGGGGGTCAGCATAGAAAATTTTCGGGTGAAAAGATATTACAGGAGGAATGCGTTATGTTACGCAGCGAACATATTCTGAAGGGCCTGGGCAACCAGTATTACCGTGCAACCTACAAATCCATGGGCTTTACCACCGAGGATCTCAAGCGTCCGCTCATCGGCATCGCGAACGCCTGGAGCGAGTGCGTGCCCGGCCACTACAACCTGCGTCAGGTCGCGCAGCGCGTCAAGGACGGCATCTACCGCGCAGGCGGCACGCCCATCGAGTTCGGCGTCATCGGCGGCTGCGACGGCATGGGTCAGGGCCACGACGGCATGCACTTCATCATGCCCTCGCGCGAGCTGATCGCCAATTCCATCGAGTCCATGGCGCAGATCAACCTGTTCGACGGCCTCGTCCTGCTCGGCTCGTGCGACAAGATCGTTCCGGGCATGCTGATGGCGGCGCGCCGCCTGAACCTGCCCGCGATGGTCATCTCCGGCGGCCCGATGATGGGCTTTGCAGTTCCCACTGTCAACTATCCCGTTCTCAAGAACAACAATGCGATCCTGGCCTTCAGCGCAGCTAAGACTGCCGAAGCTGAAAAGCCCGAG
>ERZ832317.2680-NODE-2680-length-20061-cov-3.065630_pt1 | contig 20061 bp, 20 predicted proteins | sample MGYA00519695_ERZ832317 | MGnify/ENA primary metagenome ERZ832317 (study PRJEB31850, sample SAMEA3708726) | human gut metagenome | biome: human gut; feature: human-associated habitat; material: faeces | place: China | collected 2014 ...
TTTAAATTCTTTAAAACTTTTATATCCCATTTTTTTTACATAATTTAAAATAACAGTTGTAGAAACTTGTACTTTATCTGCTAGTTCTCTAATTGTCATAAAAGGAAATTCTAGTGAATGCGCTAAAATATATTGATATACTTTTATTTCCTTTTCATTTAATTTTTCAATTGCTTTTTCTTTTTCTAACATAACTTTCACCTAAAAACATTATAAACAAAAATAAAAATTGGTAAAGAATTCTTTACCAATTAGACATATCTGCATATTTGCTCAACGCTTTCTCCTTGATTAAATCTTTTACATAATTCATGTGTACATTTATGATATTTATCAAATGTATGCTGACAATTTTTAACATGACTATAAACTTTCCAATAACCAACACTTAAATGTTCTTTCCCTTCAATAAAACCTAAAACATCTGTCATAGGATATCCTAAAAACAAACCGATTTCATGAGGAAAATCATAATCATTGAGGCGTTTTTGTAAATCTAGGATAAGAGTATCTAAAGATGTACAATTGTAATCATATTGTTTAAAGATATTTTGGATTTGTTTACATGCGCATAATTTATTTAACTTTTCTTTTTGATAAACATAAATCATTTTTGAATTATTATTTTATTTTAAGTACTTTTAAATAAATATCTTTTTTATTTAAAAGTTCATTATAATATTGGATACATTCTTCTAAATCATCAAGATCATTTAAATTATAAATACATGCAACTTTAAGTTTTGTAAGTGTTGGTGAAGCATAAAAGATTAATCTTCTTTCAAATTCGTAAGCAGACAATGGCATAATTAAGCAATCATTTTTTTGATAGCTTCGATATCTTCGTCACTACCATCATTTTCTACTTTATATAAGCATGGTACATTATATTGTTCAGCAATGACATCTCCTGCTTTACAATAAGCTTCTCCATATCCAGTATCACCACTTACAACAACACCTTTTAGATGTTCACTTTGACTTTGTAAGAATTCATCTACTTCGTAAGGAACATCTCCAAAACCATCAGTATAAGTAAATAAGATATAGTCTTCTTCTACTGTTTCACTTCCATCTTCAACTTTTAAAGCATCTTCAATTCCTAATTTAGAAATAATACTTTCAACATTTCCTGTTCTTGATGCATATATATATTTCATAAGAATTCTTCCTTTCGTAATCTGTTCAAATGTCTGTTTGGATATTAGTATTATCTAACCGCCTATAGTCTACCATTTTACTATGATTTTGTCAACCGGAAGTATTGATATATTCCATAATTCCCATATAGATAGTCCAGGCCAGCCGCTGCTGATACTCTTCTGAATTCAGTCGTGCTGCTTCTTCCCAGTTTGAAAGAAATCCGCACTCTACAATCACAACAGGTACTTTCACATGAAGCAGAAGATAATAATTGCCGTTGGCCCTGGCCAGGCGGCGGTTCTGCTCCCCAAGTACATAGTCAAACCGTTTCTGGATGATCTCTGCCAGCCGTTTTCCCTTCTCCGACGACTTATAGTAAAAGACCTGGCCGCCGGAAACCTCCTCCTGGTGATAGCTGTTCTGGTGGATGCTGACCACCAGATCCGCGCCGCTTTCCTCGATGATCCGGCACCGCTCCCTCATATCCGCCATCTTTTTTCTGGAGTCCTCTTTCCCATAAAGAGCCGTGTCCGTTTCCCGGGTCATGACCACCTTTACATCCGACTGCTCCAGATATGTTTTTAACTTCAGAGCGATAGCCAGGTTCACGTCCTTTTCCAGACTTCCGTCGATCCCCACCTTTCCGGGATCCCTGCCGCCATGGCCCACGTCCACCACGACCACCGGCTGTTCCTTTTTCTGCGCCTGGGCGGAGACCACCTGGACGCTCCCATATTTTGCCGCCAGAAATACCATGAGCAGAAGGATGAGCCCGCAGAGCTCCTCCATGGCCAGTCTCTTCATTCCACCTGTCCCCAAATGCGTTTTTTAATAGTATATCCGCAGGGAGACGAAAAAAGAACTGTTTTTCAGGGCCGGGGATCAATCCCAGCCAATGGCGGTCCAGGCCTCTTCGTCCTCCAGGCCCAGCTTCCAGCAGGCAACACCGGCCAGGTCATTCTCCCGGGCCAGGTTCATTTTCAGCTTTAAGGATTCCTCATCCTCCATCCAGACCATCTTGATCCCGTTTTCCAGAGGAAGCTCTCCGTAATACTGCCCCAGCTCCTTCTGCCAGTAAAGGTCCACATGATTGGCCTCGATCCATGCTTTTGCCTCTTCGATCCCCAGGGCCGAGGATTTTACGCCTTCATCCGTTTCCGTCCATACCCTTGTATAGAAGGGAACTCCAAGGATCACCTTTTCCCTGGGAACCAGCTTTAAGGTATTCTCGATCCCGTCCCGCACGTATCCCAGGGACGCCACCGAGCCGGGGGCGCCGCCATTGTAGTGCTCGTCATAGCCCATGATGACCACATAATCTGCCACGATCCCCTGTTCCTTACGGTCATAAAACTTGTTAAATTCTGCCGGGACCGTATTATCCACCGACAGCACGATGCCCTTCTGACGGCAGGGGATGGAAAGCTCCCTTAAAAACTGCACATAATGGACGCCCGCCTCCTGCTTCAGTCCCTCAAAATCCATATTGAGGCCGTCCAGATCATATTTTTCCACATCCGCCATTAGGCTGTCAATGAGCTTTTTCCGGGTGGAGGTGGAGGCCAGGAGCTTCTCCGACTGGACATCGCCGCTGAAATTGTCCAGGAGCGCCCAGACCTGGATCCCCTTATCATGGGCCGCCTTTACATAATCCTGGTCTGCCAGGGAGCTGTAATTTCCTTCGTTATCCGTTAATGCAAACCAGGTGGGAGACACCACATTGACGCCCCTTGTCTTTTCCAGGAGCTTGTTTAGCCCGGCATTGCCCTCCCGGCTGGTCACCTGGTGCCAGGCCATGACTACCTTTTCATCCATGGGCGTGCCGTAATACTCCGGAAGCTCGGCCGTCCCTTCAAAGGCCTGGGGCTCCGGCGTATCCAGACATTTATTCTGGATATAGCCCAGGTGGCCGTCGGGGGTCTGCACCTTTGACCACTTTTCCATGGATTCCAGGACAGCGACCTGCATATCCCTCTCCACTTCTGTCACAATGGGACTCTTTACCCCTCCCCGGACCCGGACCTTTCCAGACTTTTTCACTGCGGCCATATTCCGGGTTCCCCAGTCTGTGACAAATACCCGCTTCACGTCCCCGCTGTCAAAGGCCAGGATCTCCACGTCCGTATAATTATTGACCAGCCCCAGGGCCAGCCAGACGCCGTCCTCCCTGTCCAGAAGGAGCGGTTTCCCATTGGCCCCCTGGGTTTCCCCATCGGCATAAACGATCTGGTCCGGCAGGGCGTAGACCAGCATATTTTCCGTACCGTCCCAGTAGAACCGCTTATTTATGTGCTCGTTGACCCAGGAAATGGGCAGGTAGGTCTGGCCGTTCATATAAAGTCCCCTGGCCTCCTGGAGCTCCTGGTTATAAAGGATCGCCGTATCCTCCCCGCTCACCCCATAAAAGCTCTTAAGATCTGCCATTTCCTTTGTGGGGATATACTTTCTGGCCGCCCTGTACCCGAAAAATCCCAGTACACACACTGCGATCAGCCCCAGGGCCGCGATCACTGGCATTATTTTTTTCATTTGCGCTCTCTTTCCTTTCCGATGACCCGCGCCGTGTACGGCGGCTTCCATGGGTTGGTTTTCTTCTGATATCCCCGATTATATCATAGGGGTATGGTTTTGTTTATTAATTTTTTGTAACGATTTTGTATCAGATCCCTCCCGCCGCCTGCGCATCCAAAAGCATCATATTCGGCAGAACAGCATCTTCCGGCCACGCAGGCTCCTCCCTTTTCTTCCCATCCCCCCTTTTCCTTCCTTAAGTATTTTTATTCCTCCGGCTTTTTCAGATCCTCCCGGCTGAGATACACCTTGTCGAACCGTACCTCCTTCAGCCCTCCGGATTCTGCCTGTACATAATCTCCCATATAAAACATATTATCGTCGCGTATTTCAAACAGCTTTTCCCATTCCGGCGGACCGGAGACCCGGCCGTCCACATAAATGGCGATCCCTTTTTCTGAAAGCCGCCTCAGCCCGCCCAGATACTGCTGCTTTTCTTTCTCTTTCCAGTCCTCTGTTCCTTCGCCTGCCCCCTGGCAGCCTGCCTTCTCCTCCGTATGCTCGCGTACATCTTTTTCCATATTCCCTTCCCCTTTTCCTGCCGGCGGACCCTTTGGAGGGCTTCTGTGACATATTCCCCGCCGCCGGCGTATTCTTCCTGGTCAGACCAGCTTTTCAAAAAATATTCCGCATTCCTCTGTAACAGAAAAAGCGTCCGCTGAAAACGGAATCCGTCTGGAAAGGATGCCAAAACGTCTCCAAAACTCTTTTCTGGTCTCATCGCTGCCAAAAACGGCCAGATACTGCCAGCTCTCTTTTTCCGTCCGCTCCCTTTCCATGGCGAACTCCCGGAGATTTTCCTGCTGCCATTCGCTGAAGGAGGCCACCACGAACTGTTTTTCACAGCGCAGAAACTCTGCGGTATCTCCCTCCTCCAGCACGCCGAAATCGATCAGAATATCGTCGTACCCGGCTCCCAGGGCCATGGCAAGCTCCCTGGGACCGGCATGCTTAAAATAATCTGCCTCCAGGACCCGGTAGGCAGAGCTCTCCCGCACCATTCCCGTGCAGACCTTCTCCAGCCGTTCCAGGTCGCCTGTGCTGTTCCACTCCATAAGAGCCGCCCGTCTTCTCCTGTAACCGGCCAGATAATTGAGCAGCATAATGGAAAAATGCGTACAGCCCACGCTGTGTCCTGCCGCCGCGATCCCTATGAGCCTGGTCTTCTGGTCCAGAAGCCCCTGCGTCTCTTTTTTCTTTCCCATGTTTTCATTCCTCCTGTTCCAGTGGTCATGATCTCCCTAAAACAGGCCGCAGCATCCCGATCTTCCTTCAGTGGATTTGCAAAAAACGGCAGATAAAAACATGGAACCCCCTTAAGGTCGTCCGGCAGCTTCATGCGGAGGTCCTCCGACATATGATTAAACAGGAGGATGCACCTTCCGCGGCTTAAAAAGTATCTGGATGCAGCCAGTGTGCGGGCAGTCTCCCACCACTTCCCTCCGCATACCAGTACAAAAAAGTCCGCCTCCGGCAGCGTCTCCTGTCCCTGCCAGGCCGTTCCTATGTCCTTAATGATAATTGGAAAATAACGATATGGCATTTTTACTGTTCTGCCATAGTATGGACGGATATGTAAGGATCCGATGTGGAATACGCCGGCGCCGTCCGGTCTTGCTTTTGTATTTCTCATGAACAGCCGGACAGCATCCGTATCGTATTCTTCCTGATACAATGCTGGATACCCGTTTCGGGTCAAGAAAGTTGATATGCCAAAGGCTGCATGGGTCGTTCCGATCCCAGGCCTGGCCCCGGCAAATACGATGGTCAGAGATTCTATTGCATGTTTTTCTGATAGAACGGTCTTTAATTCACAAAGCGCCTGCTCCACTTTCCCTGCGTTCTGGTAGCGCCCATCCTTTTCTGCGGCCATACACCCGCGGATGATCCGGTCCAGCTCCCAGGTACCGCTTCTGTCCCCGAGACAAAAGCCGTTCCCGGGCGGTTCTCCCCGGCACATATAATATAAGAGCGCACCAATGGCGTAAACGTCCGTCCGGCAGTCCAGGGGCTCTCCCCGGTACTGCTCCGGCGCTGCAAACCCTATGGTCCCATAACGTTCCCCGAAAGCGGTCACATCCTCTGCATACTGCGCGTGGTCAAAATCAATAAGCCTCACTGCTCCATTACAGACCAGAAGGTTCTTTGGCTGAAGGTCAAGATATAAAATGGGATTATCTGCTGTATTCATGAACTGGATCAAACGGCACACCTGAATTCCGATTTCAGCCGCCGTTTTCATTGACAGACTGCCCAGGCGTTTCACCAGGGCATATAAAGATTCGCCTTCCAGATATTCTTCGATAAGATAACTGTTTGTCAGGTCCTCTTCCACGTCGTATACAAGAGGGATCCCAGGATGGCGGAGCGTTTTTAAGAACAGGGCCTCCTTTCTGAAGGTTTCATAGTCGGCCATGGTCTTTGGAACGATCTTCACCGCACGGTATTCCTCCAGCTCTGTATGCCAGGCCAGAAAGACATTCCCGGAGCGGCCAGCGCCCAGCTTCCTGCACAGACGGTATTTACCAAACAGAACGTGTTCTCCGATCTTTGCACCTCCCTTCGGCAATACAATCTCTGATCTTTATTTTAATACAAGATCTGACCTTTTACAACAGGATTCTTCTATTCCTTAAAATTTTAATAATTTTTCCACATATCATTGCCAAATCGGAATAGGATATAGTATATTATAAACGTAAAAGTGTATCTTTTCGCCATTCACATATATCTATACAGACAGGAAGTGATCCAATGAAAATAGAACGTATCAATGAAAACCAGATCCGCTGTACCCTCAGCAATTTTGACTTAAGTGTGCGGAACGTCAATCTGAATGAGCTGGCTTACGGAAGTGAAAAGGCCAGAAACCTGTTCCGCGAAATGATCCAGCGCGCCTCCAGGGAGGTGGGCTTTGAGGCAGAGGATATCCCGCTGATGGTGGAGGCCATCCCCATGGCCAACGACAGCGTCATGCTCATCATCACAAAGATCGAGGATCCCGAGGAGCTGGACACCCGCTTCTCTAAATTTTCCGCAGCCGATGAGGACGACGATCCCTCTGTGGGAAATCTGACCGCAGAGCTCCTGGACGGCGCGGATGCCCTTTTAAGCCTCCTGGGAAGCCAGAACCCCGGCCAGGGTGAAGGAGCAAAAGCCGCCCCGGCTGTATCTGATAAAAATGCACAGGCCCAGAAGGCCGCCAAGGCTCCCGACGGAGAGCTTCCGGATCCCGCCCGATACATCCGCTTCTATCAGTTTGACTCCTTAGACCAGGTCTGTGCCGCCGCCAGAGAAACCGGATCCGTTTTTTCCGGTTCCAGCGTCCTCTATAAAAACCCGCAGAGCGGAAGGTATTATCTGGTATTAAAAAAAGAAAGCTCCGATGAGCTTTCCTTCAGCCGTACCTGTAATCTTCTTTCCGAGTACGGGACCCGGCTCCGCCAGGACCCGGCGGCCGAGGCCTATTATGCCGAGCATTATGAGGTGATCGTGAAGCAGAACACCCTGGCAGCTTTAGCAAAGATCTGAGCATAAATAAAAAAATATGCAAAAGGCTGCCGGAATATGAACCGGCAGCCTTTTTATGGCATAAAACTACGCGTTTTTCTTTGTAAGGTATTCATTCAGAATATTCACAAGCTGATCGCAGTTAATTCCATGTACCATACAGGCCTCTTCCAGAGACTCCATCTGTGAAGACGGTCATCCAATACAGTGCATCCCTGCACCCATCAGAATCTGTGCGGTATCAATATCATAGCGAAGCAGCTCACCCATAAGTGTTTCTTTCGTCACCTGCATGAACAGTTCCTCCTTCTAATACTTTTGTACTGATACATGGAGAGTATAATACTTTTCTTTTCACTTGGCAAGGCAGATTTTTTGCAAAAAGACAGAAAATATCTGCATTTCCGGAAAAACATGGCTCTCCAGCTTTGATCTGCTAAAAAAAGCCCCGGAAACACTAGGTTTCCAGGGCTGCTGCATGTCAAATATTATTCACATGTATAGGGCATAAGAGCTAAGTGTCTTGCTCTCTTGATCGCAACAGTTAAAGCTCTCTGGTGCTTTGCACAGTTGCCGGTGATTCTTCTGGGAAGGATCTTACCTCTCTCAGATACGTATCTCTTTAACTTGTTTACGTCCTTGTAATCGATCTCGCCGTTCTTATCGCCGCAGAATACGCAGACTTTTTTTCTTCTATGCATGCCGCCTCTTCTTACTCTGGAAGAATCGGATTTGCCGTCTTTATTAAATGCCATTTTTAATTACCTCCTGTCAGAATTAATTGAATGGAAGTCCTTCGTCCTCGACTCCATCAGGAATATTCATAAATCCGTCACCGATGGCACTGGACGGAGCAGGTCTTGTCCCCTGCTGGTAGCTGCTGCGGTTATTGTTCCCGCCATAGCTTCCGCCGCCAAAGCCGCTGTCGCCGCCCTGGTTCTTGCTGTCGGCAAACTCCTGGTCCTCTACGATCACATCGGTCGTATAGACCTTCTGGCCATCCTTATTTACATAGCTGCCGGTCTGGATCCTGCCGGACACCAGCACGCGCATGCCCTGGCGGAAATACTTTTCAGCAAATTCGCCGGCGCGGTCAAAGGCTACGATATTGATAAAATCCGCAGTCTGACCCTGGTCTCCATCCTGGCTTCTCCTGCCTCTCCGGTCAACGGCCAGCGTATATCTGGCAATGGCCATGGAACGCTCGCCCTGGGAATAACGCACTTCGGGATCTCTGGTCAATCTACCCATAAGGATAACTTTATTCATATAATCACACTTTCTTTATTAAGCGTCCTGTCTTACGCAAAGGTAACGGATCACAGACTCCATGATGCGGACATGTGCCTCTACCTCGTTCGGGCAGTTGGAATCACCTTCAAAATGAATGAAGTAGTAGAATCCCTCTTTCATTTTCTGGATCTCGTAAGCAAGCTTTTTCTTGCCCCATTCATCCACATCTGTAACAGTTCCGCCGAAACGGGTGATATAGCCTTTCACCTTCTCCAGAGCGGCTGTTCTCTCATCGTCCTCAAGCTTTGCGCTCAGAACAACTGCTAATTCGTATTTGTTCATAGTTTCTTTCCCTCCTTGTGGTCTCTGGCCCCCGCTTTTCAGTAACGAGAGCAAGGAATTAATATGTCACAGGTAATCATCATAGCAAATATATGAGGAAAATGCAAGTATTTTCTTTGTTTTTTCTTCATTTTAAGCTGATCTTCCATTTCCCGTCACAGAAAACAGGCAGCCTTAAAATAAGCGCTGCCCATTATCCAAACATATTCTCTGTACCTTATTGCAGAAATGATTCTTCATTTCCTCTTTCCACCCGCCACTCCCATAAATACTCCAGAGCGGCTCACCATCCATATCCATTCTAAGCGGATAATTTGCTTCTATAAAGTCCAGACTCATCTCTTTCCCCTGCTCCCTTGCAGCACAAAGGAGCCGATCTGCGCATTCTTCTGCCATGTCCTCCAGCCCTTTACAGACCGCAGACCTTCCCATATCTCCCAGAATATCCTCCGCTGCCTGGGCAATATGAAAATACAATTTAATAAATAATGTTCCGAATCCGGATTTACCCTGTGCCTGGGCCAGTTGCTTCACTGGCCCGGAATATTCCGGATCATACTCCTCAAAACATACTGCCCGAAGTTCCTCCGGCAGTGTCTCCGGCCGAAGTACCACATTAAATGCACAATATTCATCTTCCGGCTGAGTCTGTGTCTTCGCCAGATTTACTTTCGTGTATCCAAATGCATAATGTCCGTAACAGGCCCGATGGAATTCCTCACAGTAAATACGTCCGATTTCCATTACCCCATATTCCTTCCACAGGGCAGCCATCGGGCAGTACAGCGTATGCGATACCCTCTCCTGGGGATTCAATTCCTGGAGTTCACGTTTAAAACGGGGATCTGGAGGAAGATCTGCTCCTACGGCAAACAGACTATGCATATTGATCTTTACATTCGCATCCAGATGGCGTGCTCTTAAGGCCTCTGCCCGGTCTCTTCCAAACCGGCGTGTTCCCTCCCTTAATGCCCGTTCTCCTTTTTCTCCGCACTGTTCCAAAAGACTTTTGCCCAGAAATGCATATAGCAATGTATAATGATCTGCCAGATTCATAATCTGCATTTCGTTCAATGTATACTTCATAACCAGCCTCCCTTTTGCAGACATTCGTCAAATACATGCAGGAAACACTGTCTGAGGATCCGATCTTCCCTCAGCTCCTCCATCCGGCAAAACGGAAAAAATTCCATAAGGAAATCCTCATCCAGACTTCTCCCCACATGATCCGCCTTTTTTATTAAGGTTTCCGCCATGATCTCTGCGCCATTTTTTATTCCATACGTGACAGCAGCCACCACCTCTGCGTCCTTTTCCTCTTTCATTACCTCTATAAAGCACCTGTATAATAAAAGAGTGCTTTCTTCAACTGGAATTTCTCTTATGATACCATTCCCATCGCCAGTTCCCTTTTGTGTTTCATTCTGGTTGGCTGTACGGCAATACATAGCCATAACACATCTGTCATCTCTCCTGCACGTTTTGCTGTTTGAAACATTCGCCTGGCCAGCCCCTTCTCCGTATCCATCCATAAGAGCATGCAGATACTCCTCGCAATAAAGCCGCCCGGCTTCCTCTCTGCCCCTGTCTCTCCAGTTTTTCTCTAAAGGACAGCTGTATATTTCCCATAGCTGTGCTTCTGGCGTATCCCTTACAGTTGTCTTTAAGGTCCGGGGATCCTTCCAGCACCCATCCTCAGCTGCCATAAGATTATGGAGATCCGTCCTCACTCCACTTCCCATATACTGCTCCCGAAGCCTCTTTCCCTTTTTCTTTCCATAAGCTGCTACCGCTTTGCGCACGATCCCCATTCCATTTCTGCCGCATCGCTCGATCAGAGCACCAGCTATTTCCCCATACAAAATTCCAAACCCATCAGCCCTAGTCTGATATCCAAGTTCATTTTCGCTATGCATAGGTTTTCCTCCACATCTGTCAATTTTCTACCACCAGGTCTTTCACTACTTTTTCATTGGCCGGTTCCAGCACAATGTCTTCCCCTGTCAGAACTGTGTTGCAGGCAAGACGTACCTTCCCGTTAACCTTAACAGCACATCGTCCGCAAATCCCCTGTCCACATGCACTATGCATATAAAAGCTCAGGCTTCCATCCTGGGTATCCCCGATTTCCTCCAGAAGGTTCATGACCGTTTTCCTCGCTTCTTTATGAAATTCCACATGAAACGTATCGTAATGGGGACTCATATCTGTCTCTGGATTCCACCGGTAAATTTTTACTTCCATCTATTTCTCCTCCATATTTGCCATTCCAAGATCCTCTTCCAGGATAAACGTTTCGTAATCTACCTTTTTTTCCGGACGCAGTGGTACCCTTGTTACGATCGGAGTTCTTGTCTCCAGAACATCCTTTCCACTGTCCAGATGGCTGATGATCCGCTTCTGCCAGTGCTCATTGTCAATATAGCTGTAATCCTCCCGTAAATGAAGTCCACGGCTTTCCTTTCTCATTCGGGCCATTCCAGACGCCACACGGGAACATAAAAGAGTATTTTCCGCCTGCAGCATACGGATCAGCTCTCTGTTATACACCAGGGTTTTATCCGCGATTTCCACGCTTTCCAGATCTTTTTCCAGTCTGTCATATGCCTGGAGTCCTGTATTCAGGCTCTCTTCATTCCGCCAAAGCCCCAGAGTCTTATCGGAAACACTTTCCATCTGCGCAATAAGGTCCCCCAGACGGCATCCCCCCTTTTGCTCCAGCCTTCTTTTTATCCCCTCCGTTATCATGCTTACCGAATCTCGGCTGCTCTCCACTTTTTCTTCCAGAGCCGCGCGTTCTGCCGCCACGGTGCCAGCCTTATATCCCTGCACCAGCATCTCCGTCACCGCATCAGCTACGCGGTTTGCGCCGAAGACACCGCTGGCACATTCGCCTGCCGCAAAAAGACCTGGAACACCCGTATCCATATTTTCGTCTACCAGAATCCCTCCCACGCTATATTCACTGGAAAGTCCCACCTCAATGCGTCTCTTTTCTTTTACCAGCCTTTTATATTCCAGAATATCGTTTCCATGGTACTTTCCCCTGGGATAAAAACCGTCAAAGTGATCCATCAGAGCATCAAACATCCGATCAATTTCCTGGTCTGTAAAACGATGGAAATCGAAATAGATGCCTCCATTCTCCGTTCCCCGTCCTTCCCTTATAGCCTTTCCGTAATAATAAATATGTACCAGCTTGCACATCTCGCTCGTTTTTTCCATTTCTCTCAACTGATTGGGAATTTCTATTTTTTGGCCGAACCGGTCCACGGGATCATAATCAAACGCATCCCTGAATGTGCATATAACTGGAAGGATTGAGCCACGCATCTCATTGGGCTCCACAGCAGTGATCAGAAACAGCATAAATTCCATATCTGCCAGCCGGGCTCCTGCCCGATAAGCCATGGCCTGACCGTCTCCAGTCATATCGGAATTCGTATTTTTCAGGGAATAGGGCTGATACCCACCTGTTCCAAGGACTACTTCCTTAGCTTCAAACTGCAGAAGGCATCCCTCATATAAATCCATTCCCACAGCCCCGGTCACCCTGTCTCCATTTTTCAAAAGTCCTATGATCATAACATCTTCATACAGACGAATGGAGCCTTCTTTCTCTACTCCCTTTAAAAGAGAACGTCCCATGCCTCTTCCCGATACATCCCAGTTCCCCGGGCGGTAAAACTTATAATGCTGTCCAGCCTCTCGCCCCCACTCCCTCACCTCGTACACAATACGGGGACTTTCCTCCACAAACTGTTCCACCATATTCTGGTCGCTTAAATTAAATCCATCATTACAGATGGACCGGAATAAGTCTTCCTTTGTGAAGGATGGATCCGCCTCTGGAATATGATATTCATAAAAAGCACTTTCTCCGTCCATGCCGTAAGAGCCGCCGATCATAATTGTATTTCCGCTGTTTCCAATCTTTCCCTTGGAAACCAGAACCGTATCTGCACCTTTCCGGGCAGAAGCCACCGCCGCTGTACAGGCAGCTCCTCCACCGCCGATCACCAATACATCTGTAAAAACTTTTTCTTTAATCGTTACCATTTAGAACATCTCCTCCCGTACCGTCTGTTCTTTCTTAAACTCCTCTGCTGCCATGATGATCCGTTTATGGTCTTCATACAGTTTTTCTGCCGTTCTCAAAAGTACCTGTGCAGCCATGCTGACACCTTTCCGGGCGATAGAAGAACCGCAGCAGGATGTGTACAGCCATGAATGGCCCGGTGACCCTATCACCGTAGATGCAAATGAAAATACGCCCGTGGGCACGCGCCAGCTAGCATCCCCCACATCCGTAGAAACTGCCATTGTCTCTCCTTCCCGGTAGAACCCATCGTAAATTCCTGTATGGAGTCCCCGGTACACCTGTCCATCCAGATGATACTCCGAATGCGCCTTTCTCTTTAATCCCTCTGCTACATTTTCAGAAATTCTTTCTGCAAACCGATACTCCTCTTCCGTCCAGACAGGTGCTCCCGTCTCTTTCATGGATTCCAGAAGGACTTGTTCCAGGACCTTGTTCCGAAGCACATCCGAGCAGTCCGAAACTGTCTCTGTTTCAAAAGTGGTTTCTGTCATAATCGACGCTCCCAACGCCAGATTCTGTATCCTCGCCTTTAAAGTCTGAACACTTTCTCTGTTTTGGGCACGTATGGTATACCAGACCTGGGCGCTCTTTGGAACCACATTGGGCACTTCACCGCCGTTGGTAATAACATAATGGATACGCACATCCGGAGTAACATGCTCTCTTAAATAATTGGCTCCAACATTCATCAGTTCTACCGCATCCAGAGCGCTCCGGCCATTGTAGGGATCAATAGCGGCGTGGGCAGTTCTTCCCGTAAACGAAAACTTCCCCGACCATACCGCATTACTGGTTCTTGCCCATACATAATTCACGTCATTCGGATGGCAGGACAAAAGGACATCACATTCATCAAAGAGTCCGGCTTCCGCCATCCGTCCCTTTCCGATCAGAAGCTCTTCTGCGGGACACCCAAAAACAGTGACTTTTCCTTTAACCTGTCCCTTTTGTATATCCTGTGCAATCGCAAGGCCACCTCCTGTCACAGCGGCAGCCAGGGCATTATGACCGCATCCATGGCCAGCGCAGGGGACTTTTTCATAGATCTTCTGCTCATGGGATACTGCCTGGCTTAGTCCAGGCAGGGCGTCATACTCTGCCAACAGCCCGATATGAGGGTGACCGCATCCATATTCTGCCACAAAAGCGGTCTCCATCCCTGCCACGCCTCTTCTGACTGTAAAACCGGCTTTTTCAAATATGTCCTCCAGGTATGCCGAAGATCTGTATTCTTTTAATCCAGTTTCCGCGTATCCCCATATCGTGTCGCTGATTTCTCCAAGAAATTTCTCATTTGCTTTGATCCATGTCATTCCCTCGCTGGTCATGTTCCATCTGTCCCCCTTCTATTTTTTCGCTTTTTTCCTAAAGAGTGGCGTTATCATGGTTCCGTCTGTACGCGCAACACCAATTCCGGTAATTGCCAGTACAATTCCTGTCAGGGCGCACATCCACGTCAGAGGCATGTACATCCAGTATTCTCCTGGCGTTATACCCAGAGTAGTTGTAATAAACGCTCCCGCCATTCCCCATGGGATCAGCGGAGCACTGATCGTTCCTGTATCCTCAAAGGTCCTGGTAAGATTCTTTTTATGCAGGCCATATTCTTCGTAGATCGGACCTACCATTTCTCCCATAACGGGGTACGTTACATAATAAGTTACCGCGATCAGAATAAATACAGGATGCATGATCGTGCAAAGGATCATCAGTTGTCTGGGTGTCTTTGCAAAGCTTTTTACCTTTGAAAAAATCACCTCTACTGCCCCTGTGGCCTTAATGGGAGCGCCAAATACGCCTGCTGCCAGAACCAGGCCCACGGTAGAAAGCATACTGCTGATTCCTCCGCGGTTTAAAAGTCCATCTACCAGTGCTGTTCCTGTTTCCTGTTTATAACCAGAAACAACTGCTGCCATAGCCGAAGAAAGATCTGTCCCCTGACATACGATTGCCAGGACAATTGCAGATGCAATTCCAGCTGCAAATGTAGGCAAACATGGTTTTTTCATTAATATTAAAATTAGAACAATGATCGGAGGAATAACCATGATCGGGTTTATTACAAAGTTTGCCTGAAGAGTATCTAAAATAACTGTATATTCTTCGTTCTGGATCGTACCGCCGCCAAACTGCATTCCTAAAATCAGATAAAGAACCAGGGATACGATATAACCTGGAACTGTTGTATATAGCATGTGGCGGATATGTTCTGTTAATTCTACGTTGCAGGAGGCTGCTGCCACGATTGTAGAATCTGATAACGGGGACATCTTATCTCCAAAAAAGGATCCCACTACAATCGCCCCTGCCACATAAGGAAGGGGAATACCAAGACCGAGGGCTACGCCCATAAGCGCTACTCCAAGAGTAGACAATGTTCCCCACGATGTTCCAGAAGCCACAGACATAACAGAACAGGTGATACATGTGAGCACCAGAAAAAATCTGGGGTTCATGATCTTCATACCATAGTACATGATCGTTGGTATCGTTCCTGAGATCATCCAGGCCCCCACCAGCATTCCAATCTCCATCAGAATGATTACAGGAACTCCCATCTGTCTAATTCCTATGGAGATCTGCTCTTCAATTTTGTTCCAGCTGGTTCCGCAGAAAAGAACCGCAATTATGCTGACTGCTGTTGATGAAATAAATAAAACCAGCGTCGTATCCAGCTTCAAAAACAGCTTTCCTATAATGATCACTAGTAAGGCCACTCCTACCATAAGCAGCGCCTTTTGTACACTTACCTTCTCTTTTGCTTCCTGCATAGTAACCCATCCTTTCTTTTGAATCCTTCCCATTGTCAGACAATACAGATGTCCTCCTTTTTCCACCTGCTTTATAGTGCCTGCTGCTAATCTAAAATACAGCAATTCCCATGCCAAGCCATTTTCATTATATCTGTTTCCTGCCTCTATCTTTATTTTCGACATTTTCAGATATTTTTACGCGCAAAAAATGGTTTAATTGATTGCAAAAACCAATTAAACCATTTTATTAATCCATTTATGTCTATTTATATCTTTTTCCTTCCCAGTTTCTCTCTTCCACCTTCTGAAATCTGTGTGCCTCCACGACCTTTATATATCTCAACAAGCCCTGCTGATTTCATTTGTTCCAGACACTGGCGAAGCTCTGCTTCTGTCAGAAAAACCCCATACTCCTTTATTTTCTCTGCCAGCCCTTTCCTTCCAATCTTTTTCCCCTCTTTTCTATACCAGTCCAGACATTCAAGGATCACTGTTTCTGTTTCCACTCCGGCAACCGGATCATCTCCACTCTTCTTTCCATTTCTCATCATATATTCTGGAAAATCAGAAGCATGAATATTCTCCCCTTCCAGGATAGAAAGATAAGAAACCACGTTCTGGAGTTCCCGAACATTTCCAGGCCAGTCATATTGTTCCATAAACCGCATTGCGTCCTGGTGAATATTTTTTTTAATCCTGTTCTTTTTAAAAAAGTGAAGAAGCATGTCCGATATATCCCCAGGTCTTTCCCGCAGCGGAACTGTCTGGAGAATCAGGGTATTCAAACGGTAATAAAGATCTAATCGGAATTTTTTCTCCTCTACCAGCTTTTGAAGATTACAGTTGGTTGCGGATATGATCCGTACATCAATAGGAATCACCTGACTTCCTCCAACCCGTACCACCTCCTGTTCCTAAAGTACCCTAAGAATTTTAGCCTGGAGATTCAGCGAAATATCTCCGATCTCATCCATGAATAAAGTTCCTCCACTTGCCATCTCAAAAATCCCAGCCCGGCCTTTTTTACTGGCTCCTGTGAAAGCTCCCTCCTGGTATCCAAATAACTCGCTTTCCAGAAGTGAATCTGCCAGAGCAGCACAATTAAACGCAATAAAGGGGCCATTTTTTCTTTGGGATGCTTGATGGACCGCCTGGGCCAGCAACTCCTTTCCCGTTCCACTTTCTCCCTGGATCAGTACTGGGAAGTCTGTATTGGCAAACCTTGCTGCCTTGTTTTTCAAAGCCTCCATCGCCTTGCTGGAACCTATTATATCGCTGAAGCTGTATTTTAATTCACTTCTGCCACTTTTCTCTCCCCCATATTTTGCATAAAGAACCCGGATTCTTTCAAAATTTTTAATAGTCAGAAGGCTGCTTTCCAAGGCTCCTTTAGAAAAATATCTCCATGTAACCAGATATTTTTTCCCACCTCTCAGCAGAAGCACATCTTCTATATCCTGTTTAGTTCTGGACACCATCTCCAGTTCCGGGATCAGGTTATAAATATTTCTCTGAAGTGTGTATGTATATGACCTCCCCGAAAACTCCTGGGCCATCGAATTCAGCAGGACAATTTCCTTTTTCTCATCCAGAAAAAAAGCCGCTTCTGGTATTCCCTCAAGAAACTGCCTGAGATTTAATCCTGATCCGTGTCCATTCCTTGTGAGTTCCGCGATTCCCCGGTTTACAGAGATCACATTTTTTCCATATGCAAAAATCCTTTCAATCGTCTCACTCTGAAGACAGTCCAGACGGCTAAAAATCTCAATAAGTGTCAAAGGATCCGGGCGACGTTCTCCTATATCAATGATTCTTTTTATATACGGCGGTACAATGGCTAATTCGTTGGGGGTAATTGCCAGAGTAATATCCGAATAGTCCTCTGCACAGCCTGGATAATACGGAATCAGTTCAATATTCTTCACATCCAGGGCATACAAAAGGGCCACCGTCTCCATTGCAAATTCGCGTGTGTGATTTACAACAATCGCCCTTGACTCCCCTTCTGTTCCCTTTAAACGGTCATAAGTATCCCTCGGGATTGTCAGATTTAAAACGATGATCTCCGTCCCCTCCATAAGGAATGGGGCAATCCACTTGGCAACCTCATCGCTGATCGCAACCACCAAATCACAGTTGATTCCACTAATGGAATTCTCACTGACTACCAGCAGGCTTACGTCCGCATATTCCCCAATCAATTCGGTCAATTGAATCCTTATGGTTTCCGATACCCGCCTGCGGGTACATGCAATTATTACCTTTTTTCTCGTCAACTTCAGCCATCCTCCCCAAAATGCTCCCGTATCCGCTCCTTCAGATGCCGCACATACGCCTCGCCTGTTTCTCCTAATCCCCGGTCCCGGGAGTATATATAGCTTAAGACCAGCGGATCAAAAGGCAGAGGCACCGTTACCACGCCGTTGGCCTCATTGTACTCCCTGGAATGGGGGAACACCAGGCTGAAGGCATTGGTACTGGCCACAAGAGAAAGCCTGGAAACGCTGGATTCCACCAGGATCAGCTTATCCGGATTCACCACACTGGACCAGGGCGTCCAGTTCAGGTTTCCCCCGTTTCCATCTATATAGGCTGCATAGGGATAGTTTTTCAATTTTGAAAAGTCAAAGGGAGTTTCCTTTAAAAGGGGATGGTCCTTGGACAGCTGTACGGCAAAGACCGCCTTTGCCACATCCCGATACTCCAGGTGGAACAGACTGCAGTACCGGTTGAAATCCGCGTAATGGCCCCTGGTATCGATGGTGACCACCAGATCGCAGAGATCCTGGTGCAAAAGCTCCAGCATCTTTCTCCCGGTGCCTGCCGCACAGGACAGATCGATCTTATCATACCCCTGGTAATCCCGGCATAGATCCTGGAAGGCTTCAAAGGCCGGATGGTACATGGGATAGACCAGCCGGAACCGGCAGGAGGTCCCTTCCTCTTTTCCCGCGTCAGCGATCCCCTTTAAGTGTCCCATGATCACCGACGCTTCCTTCTCCAGCCTGGCTCCGGCAGGCGTCAGCTTCATTCCGGCAGAAGTCCGCTCAAAGATCGGGAAGCCCAGCTCCTGTTCCAGGTTTTTTATGGCGCTGCTCAGGTTTGGCTGGGACAGGAACAGATTTTTTGCTGCCCTGGACGCCGAGCCGCACCGGGCGATCTCCAGAACGTATTGAAGCTGCTGTATGGTCATGATGCATTCCCCCTCCTTTTTGCTGTTCTCTATTATATCTCTTCTTCACTTTAAAGTCCATCGCTGGAATTTATAGCCGCCTATAAATAAAACATATTTGTGATCTATCCATCCAGACAGTATACTTATTTTCAAAATGATACAATGTTTTACAGGAATAGGAGGTTATTCTTATGGATAATGCACAAATCATCCGTGATGCCGTCCGTGAAAAGGCACAGATTATCACCGGGCTCAACCGGTCCGTATGGGAATATGCCGAACTGGGCTACCAGGAAACGAAAAGCGCGGCGACCATCATAAAAGCCCTGGAGGACGACGGCTTTACAGTAACTAAGGAGCTGGCCGGGATCCCTACGGCGTTTAAAGCCGTCTGGGGAAGCGGTTCTCCCGTGGTCGGCATCCTGGGCGAATACGATGCCCTTCCTGGCCTGAGCCAGAAGGCCGGCGTTGCCGCGCCGGAGCCGGATGAGGGGCATACCACCGGACACGGCTGCGGCCACTGCGCCCTGGGAGCCGGAGCCGTGGGAGCCGCCATGGCCGCAAAGGCGTATCTGGAGCAGAGCGGAAAAACCGGCACTCTGGTATTTTTCGGCTGTCCCGCAGAGGAGCAGGGCTTCGGAAAGGGCTTTATGGCCAAGGCCCGCTGCTTCGACGGAGTGGACATGATGTTCACCTGGCATCCGGCAGACCAGAACGTTCCCATGGGGACCCGCATGGTAGCCAACTATAAGGTCCGCTTTGACTTCACCGGCATTTCCGCCCATGCGGGTGCAGCCCCGGAAAAAGGCCGGAGCGCCCTGGACGCCTGCGAGCTGATGAATGTGGGCGTCAATTACATGAGAGAGCATGTGATCAGCGATGCCAGGATCCATTACGCCTATCTGGACAACGGCGGCGAAGCTCCCAATGTGGTCCAGGACCATGCCTCCCTGCTGTATTTTATGCGCGCTCCGAAGCTGGCCCAGAGCAGCGAGATCCTGGCCCGGATCAAAAAGATCGCCCAGGGAGCGGCTCTTATGACTGAGACCGAGGTCAAGGTCAGAGTCCTGGGCGGCTTAAGCGACGTGATCCCCAACCCCACCGCCTTCCAGGTGCTTTCCGATGCTTATGTGGAAATGGGAGGCCCCGAATTTGACGAGGAGGATTACGCCATTGCCAGAAAATTCCTGGCCATCCTGCCGGAGGACGCCAAAAAGGCTATGGTACAGAAG
>ERZ832317.2689-NODE-2689-length-19994-cov-3.242038_pt1 | contig 19994 bp, 13 predicted proteins | sample MGYA00519695_ERZ832317 | MGnify/ENA primary metagenome ERZ832317 (study PRJEB31850, sample SAMEA3708726) | human gut metagenome | biome: human gut; feature: human-associated habitat; material: faeces | place: China | collected 2014 ...
GGTCAACCTGGCTTACGAGGCAGCTACGGCCGACCTGAATGATATTAATATGATAGATCCGTTCCACCTGGAAGCCTATGGTGAGACAACGATCAACTATAACCGTGATGTAGAGATTTTCCCTGTATTAAATGCCATGTTCCAGCGCATCTACGGAGAAAGTCCTTACAAATCCCCAACAGATATGGGGGTAAATATGGCTGGCAACTGTATCTGCAATGATGACGCATGTAGAAACGCTTCCTGTCAGGAAATCATCCGCAGATACTATGCATCCAGGAGAAGACTTCTTCTCGGCGCATGCTCTGAAGAAGAAACTTATAAATTAGAAATGTTAATGAACCAGGCAGATATTACCGTTCATGACCGTCCGGTAGTCGATGCGGCTCTCACCGAATCCGAGCGTACAGACGGGCCTGCAGCTGCACTGGAACTCCCAGACGGCTCGATCGTGACAGGCAAGACATCGGATCTTCTTGGCGCATGCTCTGCTCTTCTTTTGAATGCATTAAAAGAACTTGCAGGTATCGGACATGAGATCAAGATCATCTCTCCACAGGCGATCGAACCAATCCAGAGTCTGAAAACAAAATATCTGGGAAGCCGCAATCCACGCCTTCATACCGATGAAGTTCTGATTGCCCTTTCTGTAAGTGCTGCTACCAGTAAAGATGCAAAACTTGCGATGGAACAGCTTCCTAAATTAAAAGGCTGTCAGGCTCATGTATCTGTTATGCCGGGGTCTGTAGACATCAAACAATTCAAACTGCTGTCTATTCAGGCAACTTTTGAAGCAAAATATGAAAAAAACTCTGTATTTTTTAATAACAAAGGTGTATAATCTTAAAGTATTTTTTTTGAACACTTTATATAACAGAGAAACTAATTTTGACTTAAGGAGGAAGTTATGGCAGTAAAATACGTATTCGTTACAGGCGGTGTAGTATCTGGATTAGGTAAGGGGATTACAGCTGCATCTCTCGGACGTCTGCTGAAAGCTCGTGGTTACACAGTTACAATGCAGAAATTTGATCCATACATCAACATTGACCCTGGTACTATGAACCCTGTACAGCATGGTGAAGTATTTGTAACTGATGATGGTGCTGAGACCGACCTTGACCTTGGACATTATGAAAGATTCATCGATGAAAGTCTGAGCAAGAATTCCAACGTAACAACCGGTAAGATTTACTGGTCTGTTCTTCAGAAGGAACGCCGTGGAGATTTTGGCGGAGGAACGGTTCAGGTTATCCCACATATTACAAACGAAATCAAATCCCGTTTTTATCGCAATCCAGCCGCTGAGAATACGGAAATTGCCATTATTGAAGTCGGCGGAACCGTTGGTGACATCGAAAGTCAGCCTTTCCTGGAAGCCATTCGTCAGTTCCAGCATGAAAAAGGACGTGAAAATGTTATCCTGATTCATGTCACACTGATTCCATATCTGAAGGCTTCTCAGGAAATGAAGACAAAACCTACCCAGGCAAGCGTTAAAGATCTTCAGGGAATGGGAATCCAGCCGGATATTCTGGTATGCCGTTCCGAATATCCACTCGGTGTCGGACTGAAAGACAAAATTGCATTATTCTGTAATGTACCGTCTAATCATGTACTGCAGAATCTGGATGTAGAATATCTGTATGAAGCTCCTCTTGCAATGGAAGAAGAGAATCTTGCAGGTGTTGTATGTGAATGTCTCCACCTCGACTGCCCGGAACCGGATTTAAAAGACTGGACAGAAATGGTCGACTACCTTAAGAATCCAACCACCGAAGTCACAGTTGCTTTGGTTGGTAAATATATTCAGCTTCATGATGCTTACATCAGTGTTGTAGAAGCATTAAAACACGGTGGAATCTTCAGCCGTGCTACTGTAAATATCAAATGGATCGATTCAGAAACCGTTACTGCCGATAATGCCGAGGAATTATTTAGTGACGTAAGTGGTATCCTGGTTCCCGGCGGATTCGGTAACCGTGGTATCGAAGGAAAGATCGAGGCAATCAAATATGCACGTACACACAATATACCGTTCTTAGGTCTCTGCCTCGGAATGCAGCTTTCTATCGTAGAATTTGCAAGAGATGTCATCGGTTACAATGATGCTCACAGTGCAGAACTTGATCCAAACACCACTCATCCGGTCATCCATATCATGCCAGAGCAGATTGGCATTGAAGATATCGGCGGAACTTTAAGACTTGGGGCTTATCCTTGTGTACTTGATAAGACATCCAAAGCTTACGAAATGTACGGAACAGATCAGATCAGTGAGCGCCACCGTCATCGTTACGAGGTCAATAATGACTACCGCGAGGCTCTTACTTCTCACGGCATGAAGCTCTCCGGTCTCTCACCGGATGGAAGGATTGTTGAAATGATTGAAATTCCTGAACATCCTTGGTTCATCGCCACACAGGCACATCCGGAATTAAAATCAAGACCGAACAGACCACATCCTTTATTCAAGGGATTTGTTGGTGCTGCACTTAAATATCAGGACGAAAACAAATAAAATGATGCAAAGGTCAAAGGCAGATAGCAATGCTGCAGTCCATGGCATCAGTTGGGGCAAAATGCCTTTTGACCACAACATTATAAGATATATGCATACAAATGAAGTGCCTGCCCCTGTTTTTCAGTGGCAGGCATTTTTCCTATACATTAAAACAAATTTTGTGTCTGTGCACACATGACACAAATATTATATTAAAAAGTGTGCAGAAATGGGGATAAATATGAAAACAACAAACACTAACAAACACAACTCATGCCGCCAGCCGTTTTTTATGGCTCTCGCCCTTTTTCTCTGTTGTGCAATTATCGTATGTATAACAGGACAGCAAAATAACGGCTATGCATCATCACAGAATAACACACAGGTAAATTCCGTAAAAGCGGCAGCCACTGCTGCTTCGGGAAGTGCTGTCTCCAGCGGAAGTGCTGTCACATCTAAAGAGCTCCGCGGTGTGTGGGTGTCATTTTTAAGCTATAGCAACAAGGGGTACACAAAGAAAAGTTTCACCAACTACATAACAAAAGTTTTCAAAAAGTGTAAATCAAACGGATATAACACTGTATTTGTCCATGCACGAATGTTTTCAGATGCAATGTACCCATCTAAATATTTTCCGTGGTCAGTATATGCATCAGGAACTGCCGGAAAAAATCCGGGATTTGACCCGTTAAAGATAATGGTCGATAAAGCTCACGGAATGGGACTTTCAGTCCATGCATGGCTCAATCCTTACAGGATTTCTTCATCGACAACAAACATTAATACAATCCCAAAAAATTCATATGCATATAAATGGGCAAAATCTTCTTCAAAGGCAAAGAGAAGAAATGTATTAAAATACAACGGTGGACTCTATTACAATCCCGCAAAACCTGATGTGCGAAATCTCATCAACAACGGAGTAAAAGAGATAGTTAAAAATTATAATGTAGACGGAATACATTTTGATGATTACTTCTACCCAAATCTTGGAACTGCATACAAGAAAAACTTTGACCGACCTGAATATAATTATTATGTTAAAGCCAGAAAAAAGAGTGGCAAAAAATATTACGGCATCGTAAATTGGAGAAGACAAAATGTTGACCTGCTTATCAAAAAAGTTTACAAGACAGTAAAAACAACAAGAAAAAAAGCTGTATTTGGTGTAAGTCCTGCCGGAAATCTCGACAATCTCTATCTAAACAACAGTTATTACTGTGATGTTAAAAAATGGATGTCATCAACCGGCTATATCGACTATATCTGCCCTCAGATATACTGGACATTCACACATACTGTATGCCCTTACAAAGCAACTTGCAAACGATGGGCAAATCTGAAAAGAAATAAAAATGTAAAACTCTATATAGGTCTTGCCGGATACAGAGCCGGTCTTTCAAAGTCACAGGCAAAAGCCGTGTACGACATAGGCTGGTCAAAAAGCAACACCATCTTAAAGCGTGAAGTTTTATATGGAAGAAGCACTAAGAAAGTCAGCGGTTATGTTCTTTTCTCATATGCCGATCTGAATAGAAAAGCAGCTGCAAAAGAGATTGCTAATCTAAAGAAAGTTTTTAAGTGATTTATTTGGCCAACGGCTAACGGACGGAGAAGCCGTATATATAATTCCTCGATGGCACGCGTACGCTTACTAAGCACGCAGCGGATACATAACACACCTAAATATGGTGCGTAAGTACCGGCATGCTTGTAAATGCCATTACAGAATTATATATACGGCTTCTCCTGTTTGTTATCATAATTTCAAAAAATATACTATAATCCAAAATCAATCCACAAGACATTCCCTATTGGTTCCGTAGAAAATATCGTCCCTGCCTGCCATCATCTTACAGAATTTTTCTATTCTGTCCCAGTTATTGTTTACATCAAATTCATAGCTGTGCCCCCACACATAAAACAACATCTGCTCATCCTCTTTTGGTTCTGCTTTTATAAATTTTTCGGCAAGTTCAAACAGCATTTCATCATCGTGGTGACAGGTTGCTTTTAATTTTATAGATTCTTTTGGTATTTCAAACGAATGTGATGACTCTACTGTTCTTCCATATTTTATTCCGATTGATTTGAGATATTTGGCTACCGTATCATTCACACAGCCATACGCATATGCCATTCCCACCGGGTATGTACCATATATTCTCTCAATATTTTTCATATCCGTTATAAATTCTTTGTCAAGTTCATCTTTTGTCATTTCTGTTGGTGCTGCATGAGTAAGACCATGTGTTGCTATTTCATGTCCTTTATAAAGCTCAGCAAGTCCATCCTGTTTCATCCTGTTTATGTGCACACCCTCTATTTCAAAGTTACTATCAGGCGACTGAATTCCTGTGTTTAGATTAAATGTTGCTTTCATACCATATCTGTTAAATATCTCCACTAATTTTCTGTCCTGCTCTATTCCATCATCATAACTGAATGTAAGTGCTTTTCTGTATTTCATTATATCTTTCTTCCTTTCTGTTATATCATTATATGCTTATAATATGATGTTGGGGCAAAAAATATTTTATCCCCCAGCTATTCTCATATACACTGAAATTTTTGTGCTTGAATTTTCACATACACGCACCAAACAATTCTCTCTAAATATATTTGTATGTGGAATTTTTCTGTCGTAGTCTGTTTTATTTAATAATGTTTTTAATCACCTCAATATCATTTCCTGTGATTTCAGCTATCTGCTCTATCGTAAGATTAGCTTTATACATATTTTTGATAACTTCCTTTTCTTTTTTGTCCTGTTGCAACTGTTTCTTCTGAAAATCAATTATCTTATCATTTAGTTCTACATTCTTTCCCTTAAGTTCCGTATTCTCTCCTTCTAGCTGAGTATTTTTTCTTTAAGTTCTTTGTTCTCATCCTTAAGTTCATCCACCATATACTTTACGGTATTTTCATCTAATATTCTTAATGCTTCTGAATACATATCAAACACCTCCTCAGGTTTTACAAGATATTCTGCCATCTCAATATATATTATTTACCCTTTGCATATTGTCTTATTTTTTATTTTCTGAAAAGACAAACCAGCCACACGCTATTGCGTGTGGCTGGTATATAATTTGTATTATCAAGATAAGTTTATCAACTTTTTAAAGTTTTCCCTCACTATCGCTCGGTCAATTATTTAACTCTAACAGTTACCTTTACTTTCTTGCTTCCTACTTTGATTGTTACAGGTACTTTGCTAACTTTCTTCTTCTTAGCTTTAAGTGAAACAACTACTTTACCCTTAGAAGCTTTTGCTGACTTATATGTCAAATATTTCTTCTTAGACTTAGGAATTGTAACCTTAACTGTATCTGTTGTAGCTTTCTTCTTGTTCTGAGCTGTAACCTTAACTGTAACCTTAGCTGTCTTATTCTTCTTAACTGTTACTTTCTTCTTAGCAGCCTTAGCCTTAGTTGTCTTGTTCTGAACATAAATCTTAACCTTAGCTGTCTTCTTTCCAGCCTTAAGTGTTACTGTACCATAGTATCCCTTATATTTCTTAGCTTTCTTAGGTACTGTAATCTTTATCTTCTTGCTTGATGTAACCTTAACTGTAGCGTACTTCTTGTTTGCTTTCTTAGATACTTTAGCTTTGATTGTCTTACCCTTTGTATCCTTAGCTGTGTACTTAATAGTCTTAGACTTTCCTGCTGCGATAACAACCTTCTTAGCTACTGTAAATTTAGCTTTGCTCTTTGCAGGCTTCTTTGTTGGAGCTGTTGTTGGAGCTGTTGTTGGAGCTGTTGTTGGAGCTGTTGTTGGAACTGTTGTAGCTGGAGTTGTTGCTGTTGCTGCCGGAGCTGTTGCTGTTGCTGCTGGAGCTGTTGCTGTTGCTGCTGGTTTTGTTGACGGAGTTGTTGATGGCTTTGTAGCTGCTGTAACTTTAACAACGATTGTAGCAACTTTTGTCTTCTCTTCAACAACCTTCTCAACTGTCTTTTCTTCAACTGCTTTTGCAGCTTTCTTTGAAGATTTTAATGACTGTGTTGCTTTTGTTGCCTCTGCTGTTGCTGTTGCTTCTGGCTCTTTTGTTGCCTCTGCTGTTGCTGTTGCTTCTGGAGCTTTTGTTGCTTCTGGAGCTTTTGTTTCTACAGCTTCTTTTGTTGCTACTACAACTTTACTTGCATAAACATCAACTATGTACTCTGCTGTTGCTGCATTTGTTGCTGCCTTTGCTATTGCAACAACACCGTTTGTTGCTGCACCAGTAAGTTCAACGCCTGCGAAAGTTGAAGGTTTTACAAATGTAATCTCTGCACTTGTTGCAACTTTTACATTTGTTTCAACTTTGATACTGTTTGTAGTACCTGCTGTTACTGCTAAAACCTGTTCTTTAGCAGATGCCTTTCCATCACTTACATAAACACCTGAAACTACAAGTGCAGCTGTAAGAAACATAGAAAGGGCTTTTTTCATTCCTGTGGATAACTTCATTTCTGTTTCCCCCTTAATATTGGTTTAATTTTAGTTACATCAAGGATTTTAGCATGGTTTATAAAATCACGCAATCGTAAATTGTCCTAAAAACTTTGTATATTTTTCATTATTATAGGCAATTTTCAACAATAGTCATATGTTATATGTGATTTTTCCACAATTCGCTTTGATTTATATGCATTTTTTTATGTAATATGCACTAAAAAGTATGGTATTGTTGTGTCATGACACATTTTTTTCAAATATTACATTTTTCTTAAGGTGATAATTAATTAGTAACAGTTCAGTACACTAGAATAGCCTTTCATTTCTGACATGAAGTAAACAAAAGCTGCAAAGCAGCGGCTGACAGCTAGCTGGCAGGTTTATTAATGTAAGAAATGAAAGACTGAACTGTTACTAATAACAATTAAAACTCAAATTTATTTGCAAAGTAATTCTCAAGATCTTCTATCTTAATCCGCTCCTGCTCCATTGAATCTCTGTCACGAACTGTCACTGCTCCGTCCTCAACTGAATCAAAGTCATATGTGATGCAATATGGAGTTCCTATCTCGTCCTGACGGCGGTATCTCTTTCCAATATTTCCTCTGTCATCAAATTCACAATTGTATGTTTTGCTAAGCTTTGTATAGATTTCTTCTGCCTGCTCTGAAAGTTTCTTTGAAAGCGGAAGGATTGCAACCTTTACAGGTGCGATTGCCGGATGGAAATGCATTACGGTACGGGTATCTCCTCCCTCAAGTTCTTCCTCATCATATGCACTGCAGAGGAATGCAAGTGTCACACGGTCTGCTCCGAGTGATGGCTCGATTACATATGGGATATATTTCTCATTTGTCGAATCATCAAAGTAGCTCATGTCCTCACCTGATACATTCTGGTGCTGTGTAAGGTCATAGTCTGTACGGTCAGCTATTCCCCAAAGCTCGCCCCATCCGAATGGGAAAAGAAATTCTATATCAGATGTTGCTTTGCTGTAGAAAGAAAGCTCTTCTTTCTCATGGTCACGCACACGCATCTCATCTTCTTTGATGCCAAGTGTTTTAAGCCAGTTGATACAATAATCTTTCCAGTATGCAAACCACTCAAGGTCTGTGTCAGGCTTGCAGAAAAATTCAAGTTCCATCTGCTCAAACTCTCTTGTACGGAATGTAAAGTTACCCGGTGTTATCTCATTTCTGAATGACTTACCTATCTGTCCGATACCAAATGGCACTTTCTTGCGTGATGTACGCTGAACATTTTTAAAGTTTACAAAAATACCCTGTGCCGTCTCAGGACGGAGATAAACCGTATTTTTAGCATCTTCGGTAACGCCCTGGAATGTCTTGAACATAAGATTGAACTGGCGAATTTCAGTAAAGTTGTGTTTTCCGCATGAAGGGCAGGCAATCTCATGTTCCTCAATGTATTTCTGCATCTCTTCATTTGACCAGCCGTCAACACTTCCCTCTATCTCAATGCCGTTTTCCTGCATATAGTCTTCGATAATCTTATCTGCTCTAAATCTCTCATGACAATCTTTACAATCCATAAGCGGATCTGAGAAACTTCCAAGATGACCTGATGCTACCCATGTCTGAGGGTTCATAAGGATTGCACAGTCGATTCCTACATTGTACTTGCTCTCACGGATGAATTTCTTCCACCATGCCTGTTTAACATTATTTTTAAGCTCAACACCAAGGTTTCCATAATCCCATGTATTTGCAAGTCCGCCATATATCTCTGACCCCGGATAAATAAAACCTCTTGCTTTTGCAAGTGCAACCATCTTGTCCATTGTCTTTTCCATGTCGTTTTCCTCCAATTTCTGTTAGTTCGTTTTAAATTGTTTATTACGCACACAATAAGTAAACCATAACTATTATTGTGCATATGTGTACCCATTGTATAAAACCAACAGGTTTCCTGCTTCATTCTCCTTGCAACCGGCTAACTCCGCAGGTATTCAAACACTTATACAAAAATATACCATTGAACCTCATTTATTGCAATGTTTTCAGACAATAAAGTCCAAAGTCTTAAATTTATGCGGCAGATACCTTGCAAGATAACTTTTCATAAACCGCTTTAATTCATTGAGCACACTGTCAGTGACTGTAAAAGCATAAAGCTTTTCAGGGGTACTTGTAAGTATATACTGTAATGTGTATTTCGCATCTGCACTAAGCACTATCGGATATTCTTTTGAAAGCTTTTTGTCTTTTGCCGCACATTCCCGACAGATAAGACCGCCCTCTGAAAGATATACACTATGTACTTCCTCTTTTCCGCAGCGCAGACACCTGAAAAGTTCCAGCCCCTCACCTTCCGTCAGCATAAGACGCATCTCAAATATAACTCTTATAAGTTCAAACGATATTCTTCTGTTTTGAAGTGCACGCATAGTAATATACATCAGCAGAAGTTCCTCCGCCGCCTCAATACCCTCCCTTGAAAGATACTGTACCATTTCAGCAAAATATGATGCATAACACAATGCATCATAATCCGTCGTAATCTCTTCAAAATAAGTTTCTATATCTCCACTCACAAGATTGTAAGCATTTCTTCCCTCATAAAAGGTAAATTTTCCAAATGTAAAAGGAACCGTACACGCCGAAAGGGTGCTGTTTAATCTCCTGGCACCCCTTGCAAACGCTGATATACGACCTCTTTCTTTTGTGAGAACCTCCACCCTCTTATCAAATTCTTTCATCGGTGATGCCGTCAGTATCATCCCGGTAAATGTAACTGTCTCTGCCATCTTTTCTTTCCTTATCAGCAATTTCACTGTCATCAAAGCTGTTTCTTATCTCAGTCCTGTACTTAAGATAATCCTCTACGCTTCCAGTACTGACAAATCTCGTCCATAAATCCTCATCATGTTCCATCAGCTCCACACTCATATAAAGAAACCTCCTTTGTATTTCTATATCTGCTACTAAATATGATTTGTATGATGAAACAATTATATTCCTGCATTTATTTCCATATATGGTAATACACATTTAGATTTGAACAAACCTATTGCAAAAAACTATGTATATGTTTTTTCGGCATGCTATTTACTGCTCCAGCTCCTTACTGTCATAACCAAAGTTCTTCATAAGAAAATCGCTGTCTCTCCAGTCTTTCTTGACCTTGACCCACAGCTTAAGATTAACCTTACAGTCCAGCAGATTTTCAATATCTCTCCTCGCATCTGAGCCTATCTTTTTGAGCATACTTCCCTGCTTTCCTATTATAATACCCTTGTGAGAGTTTCTCTCACAGACTATCGTGGCATCTATATCTATGATATCGCTTCCTCTGCGTTCTCTCATCCTGTCAATGCCGACAGCTATTCCATGCGGTACTTCCTCGCTTAGATTTCTAAGAGCTTTCTCCCTTATCATCTCGGCAACTATCTGTCTCTCCGGCTGGTCCGTAATAGTATCTTCATCGTAATAGCAAGGTCCCTCCTCAAGATGACTGAATATAGTTTTCATAAGATCTTCCGTATTTTCACCTTTAAGTGCCGATACCGGAACAATGTCATCAAAATCAAGCAAATCTTTGTAAGTTGAGATAAAAGTGAGTATTTCTGCTTTTGAAACCGTGTCTATCTTGTTGATAACAAGAACCACGGGTGTGTCAACATTTTTAAGCTGCTCGGCGATATGTCTCTCACCTGCACCTATAAAGGTCGTTGGCTCAACAAGCCATAATATAACATCAACTTCCTTTAATGTACGCTCGGCAACGGATACCATGTACTCGCCAAGTTTATTTTTAGCCTTGTGAATACCGGGAGTGTCAAGAAAGATTATCTGTCCTTCCTCACCGGTATAAACAGTCTGGATACGGTTTCTCGTCGTCTGCGGCTTATTTGATGTTATGGCTATCTTCTGACCGATAAGTCTGTTCATAAGGGTTGATTTGCCGACATTTGGTCTGCCTATAAGGGTCACAAAACCCGATTTGAATTTCTTCATGTAAATCCTCCGTATATATACTATAATTATTGCGAAACTGATTATATTCTATGTTACTTGCACATCTCTAACAAATAATAACGCAGGCACGCTCTCGCTGCCTGTCACTCGTAACAGTACATAAGTCAGTGAAAAAGCAATAATATATAAATAATAGTCAGGCGGATATTAGCAATCCGCCTTTCTACTTGCCTGATATTCCTATGATAGTGGTTTGATTACTTCAAACAAATCTGCTTCATCTTTTATATGCTGCTCGTTTCCGATTACACAGATGTTTTCTGCATCTGCTACTTTTCTCACTGCGTCCGCTGTTTTTCTTATATCTTCTTTTGTGCAGGCGAGTATCTGGTCTCTCTCTTTTTGCAATACTTCAAGCGGTGTTTTTGTGAGATAAATGTTCATTGAACGTTTTCCATCCATTGCCGGTGTGAGCGGTGTGTCTAATCCGCTTATCGTTCCTATGATAGTTTTTGTGACTTCTCTCTCGTCTGCTTCATAATTTGCAAGGTAATCTGCTGCTTTTTTATATACTTCATAAGTTGCTGAGAGATTAGGGTCTCTATAGGATACAAAACTTCCTGAGCCGTCTCTTGTAAATTTGCACATTACTCCGTATGCTCCGCCTTTGACTCTCACTTCATTCCAGAGATAACCATAACTTAAAAGATGTCTTGTTACTGTCATCGCACCATCATTTACATCCGGCACATCTTTGTATGAACCTGACACTGCCGCATACTGTATTTCAGCAGGTGTTGAAAATGCTGTTTTTCTGTATTTCACATCAGGTCTGTATTTTTCAAGAGTGGAAACATCTGCCTTATTTTTCTTTTCAAAGTCGTCAAGTTTTCCGATAAAACTGCTCATTGCTTCTTCAAACTTAGCATAATCTTCATCATCACAGGTACATGATATAAGCATATTTTCTTTTTTAAACATTGCTTTTACAAGTTCTTCACAGCCTTTGATGAGTTTTTCCTTCTCCCCGTCAAAGTTTTCGTCAAGTTTTACAAGATAATCATAGTATCCTATTCCCATTGAATAGTCATTGTACCATCCGTCAACCGTAATTCCTGCCATGCTGTAACTTACCGCTGCCTGATGTCCGGCTGACATAAGACGCACTTTAAGTCTTGAGCGTGTCTCCGCCACGACTTCTCTCAAATGCTTCTCATCAGTGAACACTGTCTTAAACATCATTTCTGCCATAAGCCTTACAGTATCTTTTATCCTGCCTGCCAATGTCTTTGTCTTTACATCAAATTTAAGCTCTACATCCTCTGAATTATATAATGAATAGATATTTAAGTCAGAGCCGATACCACCCGAATAGAAATTAGTCTCCGTGTCAAACTCCCTGAATGTATGCTCTGTCGTATCCATATATCCGAGAAGTGTTGCAAGAAAACTTATCTGCGGTACATACTCCGAAAGACTGTTCACATCAAAAAGCATATCAAGATATATGATTCCATTTGTGTGTATGTCATGGTGAATAGTCTTTACTCCACATATCTGCTTTTCTTCATTGTGCAGCGGTCTTACTTTCTTTCTTATATCCTCCCTTTTAAGAAGCGGAATTTTCTCAAGCACTTCCTTAGGTGACTGCTCCTCCTGGTATGCTTTCAGAGCCTTTGTCTGTGCAACAAGCTCATCTAACTCCTCATCTGAGAGTGAAGCCTTGTAATCTTCAAGCTTTTTCGCAATTGCTTTCTCGTTTTCTAGTGCAAGTCCCGGCTTTGGATTCATCTCTACAAGAACTGCATGAGGATTGCCTAATATATATTCCTCGATAAGTTTCTCATAATAATCTGTTCCAAGTTTTTCTCTGAGATTTTTATATATATCTTCATATATAAGTCCGTCATATGGAAGCGTATCATCATAAAGCCATGTCTTAAATGTCTTTAATACATAGAGAAGTCCCTTTGGAAATCCCCCAAAGTCAGCCTCTCTCTCCCTAAATTCCGTACTGTTTATCGCAGCTTCAAGATCTTTTCTATCAATTCCCTCTTTGACGATTTCTTTAAGTGTTGACACTATTACCTCATAAAATTTGTCCCTGAGTCCCGGCTTTGCATTTTTTGTAGTAATACTAAACATACTCTGTCTTAAAATATCGCAGAAATCAGCATCTATATCTGTTCCGATACCTGCATCTAGAATTGCCTGTTTAAGCGGAGCACCCGGCATTTCAAGAAGTACATATGAGATAAGTTCAAATGCCCTGCACTTTTCCTGGTCGAGTGTCACATCCATTGCCGTACAGAATGAATAATATGTCTTTTCTGAGCAGTCTGCATCTGTTGCGACCGCATATTCTGTTGAAAGAACTTTCATCTCATCAAAAGGTTTCTGTGGCTCAATATGTGAATCAATCTCTATTGCCGGAAAATTCTTAAGATAATTTTCATCCATCCAGCTTAATCTTTCCTCTATATCAACATCTCCATAAATACAAATATAACTGTTTACCGGATGATAATATTTTCTATGGAATTCAAGATAATCCTCATAAGTAAGGTCAGGAATGTTTTTAGGGTCTCCGCCAGACTCATGTGCATAAGTATTATCAGGGAAAAGGCTGTTCATCGTAAATCTCTCTAAAACACTCTCCTCTGAAGAATAAGCACCTTTCATTTCATTGTAAACAACACCGTTGTAGGTAAGCGGTGCATCCTTGCTCTCAAGCTCATAGTGCCAGCCCTCCTGCTTAAAGATTTCCTCATGCTTATATATATTTGGATAAAAAACGGCATCCATGTAAACACTCATAAGGTTTGCAAAATCTTTATCATTGTAGCTTGCAACCGGATACATAGTCTTGTCAGGATATGTCGTCGCATTAAGATATGTGTTTAATGAACCTTTTACAAGTTCCACAAACGGATCTTTTGCAGGATATTTTTCCGAACCACATAACACCGTATGCTCTATGATATGCGGCACTCCGGTCGCATCCTTAGGTGGTGTGCGGAATGCAATATCAAATACTTTATTATCATCTTCATTGCTGAATATAAGAACTCTCGCACCACTCAATTTATGCTTAAGTGTAAGCATAAAGCTGTCAACTTCTTTTACATACTCTCCATTTACCAACTCATAAGTTTCAGGTATTTTTACTTCATTTAAACTCTTAATACTCTTAGCCATCTAAAGCCTCCTAAATTTATTTTTAATCATGCTTCTGCACCATTGTTACGGGCATCTAAAAATCTGATAAAGTTTTCTTCATTTAATGGTTTTGAATAATAATATCCCTGAAGAAAATCTCCACCCATTCTTCTAAGTATCTCAATGTGCTCCTCCGTTTCTATACCTTCTGCAATTATCTTTTTTCCCTCTCCTCTTATCATTGGCATAAGTTCATTCAAAAATTCATTATCACCACTTGCGTATGACCACAAAAGACTCTTATCAATTTTAACAAAATCAATAGGCATAAGCATTATGCTCGCAATATTTGAATAACCGGTTCCAAAATCATCAAGTGCTATCTTGGCTCCGTTTTCCTTTAACTTAGTAAGAGTTTCTCTTACCGCTTTTTCGTCGGTGAGCCTGCTCTCCGTTATTTCAAAATGAAATCTTTCAAATGGAATACCATATTTTGCGGCAATCTTTTTTAAATCCTGAACAAGATGCTTATCCTGACATTGAATAGGCGAAATATTGATGTTCATATCATTTATTCCCCTGTCAAATATATTGTTGTCAACAGCAAAACGACAGGTCTTTTCAAACATCTGCCTGCTTAACTGTATTATTGTATGATTTATCTCTGCCACATGAATAAAATACTCAGGGTTTATATAATTATGTTTTCCATCTTTTAATCTCGACAAAACTTCAAGAGATGTAATCCTGTTTTTTTCAAAAGAATATATCGGCTGAAAATTTAACTCAAGGGAATTGTCTAGAATAGCCTCCTCAATCCTGTGGGCAACTTCCTTAAATCTTCTCGCTTCCTCAAGAGCTTCCTTTCTAAGATGTATAAGTTCATTTGGCTTGTGGTGCCCTTTATGATCTGACCTCGCATAGTGGATACGCTGAATTATATCTTCGGCATCATCTGAATCATCCGGATATGTCACATAATAATAACTGTACTCATGTGATAACGCCTCTCTCTTGACATTCCACTGATGCGGCATTACCTTAACCACTTTCTCATACAGTTTCTTCGCCATCTCCGTGCTGTCAACAAATACCGCAAATGTTGCTGCACCTATATGATATATGTTTTTATCCTCAGCCTTATAATATAATATTTCAGCAATCTGTCTCTGGACTTCCTGTAAGCTTTCCTCATCGTATATCCTGCATATTGCATGATAATTCTGAACTCTTATAAGAAAACATGACACACTTTCATTGTAATCAATTTTTTCCCTGAGCACTTCCATAAAACCATTAAGATTAAATCTTCCTGTTCTTATGTCAAGATAATAATCAGGACTTTTCATTGAAAAATATAACAAAAATGTACACATATTTGCAACAATCATTGTAATTCCAACACTATTTTTATTAATGTTATCAGCAATCGCTGCCATTGTTATGATAATATCGGTTACAAGTATCATTCTGTATAATTTCTTATCTTTCTTTTTTCCTGACATTTCGGCAACAGCTATCGTCATAAACATTGTCATCATATACAGCACATTCATTATGTTTCTCGCCATTCCAGAATGAATTATCCCATCACTTCCTGTATAAAAATACCACCCTGTCAGTGGACTTGTAACGATTAAAATAGCTGCTGCAAGGAAAATACCATAATTTATAACTGAATAAAAATTTATCACTTTTTTATAATGAAAAATTGATAATACATAACTGTTATAGCATACAATAAATATGATACCTGTCAGATAAACAAATATATTAAGCACACATATATAAATATCCGGTATTTTCCCAACAAAGCCACCGGCATAACACTGTAATGCACTTAAAATCGTATCAACAATAAGAAAGAAAAGAGTTTTCAAAAACTGTCTGTTTCTTCTTATCGGCAGGCTTTCCCTGATAAAATATACCAAAACCAGTATAAACAGCATTACAGCCGTCGCCAGTTCAAAATGTATATTATATATCATTTAAAATTCCTCCTTCCGCTAACTCTGAGAGGAATTTTTCTATACTGTCTTCCGGGATAAATTCTATCATTTTCTCTCCCTGAACATAATCGACATTCATCTTTGTAACCAATTTAAAATCCTCCTGACAACCAACTCCATCCAGACATACTATCCACCCCTTTTTTTTAAACATGCGTATAAGATATATAAGCTGCATACTCTTTTCACTGCAGTATCTGGCTACCAGCTGATGACTTATCTTTACACCCGAAAAAGGCATATCCATAAGATTTTTAAGATTGCATGCTTTTATTCCAAAGTGATCCCATATAACAGAAACTCCGTATTTTCTGAAATATGCTATGCTTTTTGCAAGAACATCCTCAGGCAGTTCCACACCGATATATACTTCCAAAATTATATTTTCAGGATTTATGCCATATTCTCTTATATAACTCATAAATTCTTCACATATTGCTTCTGATACTATATGAAATCCGGCTACATTTACCCTGATATGACTGATTCCCTTTTCAAAAAGTTTTTCCCTTTTGGTAAACTTTAATATATTTTTTAAGAACATTATATTTACATCTCTGCTGCAGCCTATTTCTCTTGACATCTCCCAGACTTCCTCTATAGAAATTCTTCTGTCACCTGTCTTAATGACCGGATTTATCTCAAGTCCGTTTACCTCTTTTTTGCTAACATCATATACCGGCATACATTCAAGCTTACATTCATCATTCTCAAGCATTGACCTTATAAGTCTTATATTCTCAAGCTCTCTTTCTATCCTTTCCTTTACCTCACCATCATATAAGACAACTTCCCTGTCTAATGAATCCTCTGTTGCAATTTTTTTCATACTGAGGATAATTCGCAAAAAATCAGATAACGAATATTGTGAATCAACATTCCCCACAATGTAAAATTTATAATACATACTTATATTTTTATCATTTATCCTTATTGTCCCGGGAAGTTCATACTTGAGTTCATCATAAATTCTTTTGACATCTTTTTTGTTTTTTACTACTATTACATATTCATAACTGTGTATATGATAAACATTGTGCCGTCCACCAAATTTTCTGAGTAGTTCACCCAGAATAGCATGAACCTGGTTTATCTCATCCTCAAGACAGTAATTTGACATATTCTGCATACTGCTTGCACACACTGAAATACAATAAAAACTTTTATTATATTTTATTTTTTCCTCTATAACCTTCTTAAATCCTGCCATCGAGAAACAGCCGCTTGCACTCACAATATACATATCTACATTGTGTCTGATAAGGTAATATATTATGATTACTGCCGCAACACAATAATATATGAGCATAAGCTTCTTTTTCGGAAGATAATATAATTCTAAGAAACATATTATTACGATATTCCATGTCTGCATAAAGATATACTGTTTTATTCCAAGCTTTTTTCTTGTTTTAGTAAGTGCATAAATACCTGAAAGAACATAAAATATTATAACAACTGAAAACAATCTCAATGAATTTTCTTTATAATATATGATTCCGTTTCTGACATAAAAGATTTTTTTATTATAAATCGAAGCAAATACCGCCACCATCGTAATAACTGCAGGTATAAACATTATGACGGCCACTTTTCTTTTTAAAAATGTAAGAGATAATGTCTGTGCAAGATAATACAGCCAGAATAATACTGATGCCACTATAACCCCTGCAAAAGAAAATGCCGTAAGTATGACGCTGACACTGTTTGAAAGCCTTATAAGTCCACTTTCTCCAAGTCTCTTTACCAACTCTATGGTGACTACTCCAAGTAATATATGCAACAGATCTGAAAAGAACCTGTTCCTGTATAACGGCAGCCAGTTTTTATAATGATAAAAAAAGGTTACCAGTCCTATCAAAAATAAAGCTACGATTTCATACGCATAGATATAATTTATCATTTTTTCCACAACTCTCCATTGTATAATGTATAACGGTCTTTACCCGTATTTTTTGAATGATATAGTGCTGAATCTGCCTTTTTATATATCGTTTCAAAATCATTTCCATCCTTTGGTGCAACCGAAACCCCTATACTGCTCGTTATATTGACAACATTTACCCCATCCGTATAACTTCGCTGATTTGCCTTTTTAACCTGTTCAGCCTTTTTTATGATATACTCCTTAAGGCTCTCATCGTCAAAGGCATCGTACACTGAACAGACGGCAAACTCATCACCTCCAAGCCTTCCTACTAAGGCATCATTCTTGAAGATTTTGCTAAGCTCTGCCCCTGTGTCAGCTATTGCTTTGTCACCATATATGTGTCCTAAAGTGTCATTGACATTTTTGAAATTATCAAGGTCTACCATATAAAATATATAGTACCTGTCTGATTTATTTTCATTGAGAAGCAATCCCATCTTTTCTTCTATCGTCTTTTTGTTTAAAACACCTGTAAGCATATCATTTTCTGCTCTCTGAACAAGATTTTTCTCCATTGTGATCTGCTTTGAAGCATCCATAAGTTTACCTATGAAACATTTTGGGGAACCATTATCCTCTCTCTCCACAAAGCCTGACACCCTGTACCAGTCATATTCGCCGTTCCTGTTGAGCACTCTGACTTCAGATGTAAAGAAATCCTCTTTACTCTCAAAAAATTTTCTTAATCTGCTCCTTATAGATAAATCGTCAGGATGAATATAATCATAAACATCATATATAGCTTCACCCATCAGCGGTTTTGTTCCTTTATCAATGATTATCCCAAATTTATCTTTTAGTTCAAATTTTTTAGGATTAAAATAATATTGGAATATTATAGTCTTGTCAATTTTACTGACTGCATCGTAAATCTTCTCAATATCCAATAACTTTTCCCTGCTTTTTACCGCAAATATAAGCAGCGTCATAATGCATATCAGATTAACTAAAAGTATCTTGATAAAGTTCATGCTTTTGCTTGTGATAAAAAACTCCGACAAATTATTTCTGCTGCCTTTTGATACAAACATAAACGACCAATTATTTATACGTGTTGGAGCCGTGGTCACTATATAGTTGTATTTGTTATGCCTGAATAAAAAATCTGTCTCTCTTGCGTTCCTTATGCTTGTTCTCACTCCACTGTTGTCAATTCCTCCATATACCTTACATTCATTTAGATATGTAAAAATATTTGTATCTGCCGATATTTCAAGTTTTGAGCTGACATTCGTATCTGCAAGCACATCCCCACTGTCGGATACAATGATTACACTGCCATATTTTGTTATTCCTGAAGCAATAAGTTTATTCTTCAAATCACGAAGAAGCATTGAGCCTACGATTACTGCCCTAACTTTATTTTTATATATAACCGGTGCAAATATGTTTATCTCATCATTTCCCTCATAATTTATCGTTATCTCATCAGCCACATTTGCTTTTTTATCAAGTGCTTTTTCAAATCCCTCGCTGTTGCTCACGGACTTATAAAGGCAGTTTCCGTATAATCTTATACCGTTTATATCAAGTATGGATATATCATCAAAATAACCATTAAGCTTTTCACATACGGCTGCAAGTTCTCCTCTGTTACTAAGATCCTGTTCGGAAATCCTCTCAGCAAGTATCTCCATATTGGAAATTCTTTCACTAAATATTTCTTCAAAATAAGCCTTTCCAATACTTGCATTGCTATTTACAACCTTTTTTATATTACTTACATTATTTCCTCTAAGTTCTCTGCCAAAGCATACTACCGTGAAAATCCCACTTAATACAGATATAATCAACAGCAGATAACATATTTTTTTTAAATTTATCATCTTATTTTTTTTCATAATCCTGTGCCTCTTTTACTTCCGTAAACTCCATACCTCTAAATGTATATATTCTCCATTTTTTTAACAAAAACCATCTTTATAATATCACAATCTCTTCTATATCGCAATTCTTTGTATCGTTTTTGTAACAGTTCTGCCCCAAAAAAGATAAGTCAATAATACATGAGC
>ERZ832317.2690-NODE-2690-length-19988-cov-4.300507_pt1 | contig 19988 bp, 13 predicted proteins | sample MGYA00519695_ERZ832317 | MGnify/ENA primary metagenome ERZ832317 (study PRJEB31850, sample SAMEA3708726) | human gut metagenome | biome: human gut; feature: human-associated habitat; material: faeces | place: China | collected 2014 ...
GGGCTTGAACAAGGACAAAAATTGGAAAGAATTACATTAATTAAAAATATGACGGAAAGTTTACAATGTTCCATGCAAAGAGCTATGGATGTTTTAAAATTGACAGCTGATGAAAGAAAAGATGTTGAAGAATATTTTAAATCTTAAAATCATAGGCGATATGAATTTCATATCGCCTATTTTCTTTTAATGATTGTTACGTTTCTTTGACCATCATGATTGACACGATGTGAAAAGAATAAATCATTATTTTCATTTGTACAATAAGAAGAAACTTGAATATTTTCTTCTAAAACCCCTAAATTTAATAATTGTTGTTTATTTAATCCTTTATTGTCTAATAAATAATGAGTTTCATCTGTTTTTTGATAAAAAGGTGAAGTATCAAAGTTCATTTTCTTAACTTGATTAATCACATCATCTTGCACTTCTAAGTGCTTTTTAGAAAGACAAGGACCTATTAAACAATACATTTCTTTTGGATTACAATTTTCTTTTTCAATAAGATAACGAATTGTATGATCAACAATTTGTCTAACTGTACCAATCCATCCTGAATGAATAGCACAAACGATTTTTTGATCTTTGCAATAAACTAAAATTGGTGTGCAATCAGCATGAAATGACAGTAAGAATAAATCTTTATCTTTCGTATAAGTTGCATCTACTTCATAGAGGTCATCTGTTTGTTTTAACATATTGGTACCACCATCTTTCATTAAAAAGACTTGTTTTAAATTGGTAGAATGTGTTTGTCTAGGGGCTACCATATGTTCTAAATCTGTATTTAGTAATGAAGCAAGTTCTTGTCTATTTTCTAATACTTTTAAATAATTTGGATTATTTAAAGAAATATCCCCTAATTTCCTAGTTGTTGTATATGCTTCTACATCTTCATGTAAATTCCATTTTATTAATTTCATTTGTTTCTCCTTTACAAAAGTCCAATTCTTTTTAATACATGACCATACCTTATATTAGGAGGTGTTATTATGAGTTGTAATTGTCAACAAAATACATGCTGTCAAGGACAATATGGAAACTTTGATAATAACGGTTATGCAAATTATTTTAATTCAAATATAGGAAATGGTTTTACTCCACAACCAATTATCGCTCCTAAGAAAGTATGTACAACATTTCAAAATCAATATGTAGAACAACCTATTATTTGTCCAATTGAATGTCGTCGCGTTAATAACATTGTTTATGTTCCACGTTATTACCCTCGCTATGAACAAACATGTTATACACAAACAAATCGTTACTAAAAATAGATGCTTAGCATCTATTTTTTTGTAAGTTCTTGTAAAAACTCATCATCTGGATCAATATAGATTGTTTTATAATTATCCAAAATTACTTTTCCTGGTTTACTACCTGCAGGTTTTTTGAGTGTTTTGACGAGTGTATAGTTTACCGGAACACTACTTGAATTTTTTCCTTTTGAATAGTATGCAGCAATTTTAGCAGCTAAACGAATCGTATATTCATCTAAATCTTGTGCTTTAACAATGACATGGCTTCCCGGCATATCTTTTGCATGGAACCACATATCATAACGATGCGCATATTTAAATGTTAAATAATCGTTTTGTAAGTTATTTTTACCAATATCGATTTCAATTCCATCTTTTGTAAGATATTGTTGAAATTGAGGGCGTTTTTTCTTACGAATTGTATTTTTTTGTTTTTTCTTTTTTAAATATCCTTCGTTTTCTAATTCTTCTTTGATTTCTAAAGCATCATAATATGTTGCTTGTGACATAGCGGTTATTAAAGAATCGAAATATTCAATTTCTTTTTCAGTTAAATCAATTTGTTCTAAAAGAACATTGATTGAATTTTTAGCTTTTTGATATTTTTGATAATATTACTATATAGTCATTATTATGTAATATATATATTTCACATTCTAGTACTACTTTAACTCTAAATTTTATAACAAATTACCGATATATTTTAAAATAATATGTATAATATTAATCTTATTATTTATAATGAGTTTAACAAACAATATTCAGATGTCAATAGTCGTGTTAATGCATTTTTTGTATTTTTATTCGAAGAATTGACTTTATACGTTAATGTACGAAGAAAATATTCTGTATCAAGATAACGTATTTTTGCCATTTATATTGCCTTTCAACTACACCTGCGGTAGCAGGTACAATGGCGACAAGCACTCTCACGACAATTTCGTCTGTTAATGGGCAGATTCATAGAACCGACCACGCCTCTCTACGACGTGAAGGTGAGAAGAAATGCTAACGGAACACCCCATTTCCTACCTCTACAAACTATATTCTATCTATATATTTGTTATTAACTATGTAAAAATTCATTTATATCTACTAAATATTTACTATTCCATTTCTATTTTAATTGGACTGGAATAGGAGCGGAATGGGAGCGGCTCACAATATGATAACTAGATGCTAAATATGGATTACAAATTTTGTTAATTATTGTAATAGAAACAAGTGTTAAAATTCTCCTGAACTCTAACCTGGTTCGAAAGACTTTTCCAATAATATATCCATCCTGTCGGATTCAACGGATATACATTGATTCTCGACAAGATTTCAAATAAAAATAAAACATCATTTTCAGATAATAATCGTGAAGACCGTTTCTTTACCTTCTATGGATGAAACTTTTAGATTGCCGCCATGCATTCGCATAATCTGGCGGGAGACGCTTAGCCCGATACCCGATCCCTCTTCTTTAGTGGTAAAGAACGGGACGAATATCTCGTTCATGATTTCGGGGGAAATACCGGGACCATTGTCCCGTACCCGGATCAACACCTTTCCCGTCGGCCCGTGTTCGGCGGAGAGAGTTATGTGGGCATCTTCCCTACCCCGCAAAGCGTAAAATGCGTTTTTCATCAAGTTTAAAAGGACTTGTCCCATAAGGTTCGGATCGGCAAAAACCTTCAGGTCTTCCGGTTCAATGCAAACATCAATCGTGACTTCCGGGAAATTCGGTTCCGTGCTGCTCAGGATCACTGCCCGCTGGATAAATTCGTTTAAGTTGATCAATTCCCGTTCAGGCCGAGGAATACGGGTAAACTTACGATAGGATTCCACGAAAGAGATCAACCCTTTGCCCGTTTCACTAATCACCTTCAACCCGTTTTCCGTATTACGTTTCAAGTCGTCGGGAGTGATTTCTGGGTCAGAGTGCATGGAAAGTAACGTGTCGCTCAAAGAGGTTACCGGAGCGATAGAGTTCATGATCTCGTGTGATAACACCCGGATCAGACGTACCCAAGAATCAATTTCTTTCTCGTCAAGTTCGTTCTCGATGTCATTCATGACTAACAAGGTGATGGGCTTGTCTTTTAATAAAATGCGGGAGGCACTGACGAATAATTGCACGGAGCCCCGTTCGTTCGTGAAAGTCACCCGCCGACTTTCCCCGGGGCGAATTTCCGTCACCAGTAGTTTTAAGGCCGGGGACACTCGTTCCAACTGGTTGACGTGTGTGAATATCTCCAATCCCAGCAATTTTAAAGCGATTTGATTATTTTGCGTCACGAATCCCCGTTCGTCCAACGCCACGATCCCGGAACTCACGCTGTTTATGATCAACTCGTAATATTGCTCCCGTTGTTGTATCTCCAAACGGGTATTCTGCAAAATATCCTTGATACGGTTCAACACCCCGTTCAGAAAACGCTCGGAATGGCTACCGCCATATTCCGGAAAATGAATGGAATAATCGTCGTTTTCCAAGGCTTGAAAGAAGTAAGCCAGTTTCCGGTTCACGGATCGGACATTCCACACGACACGAAAACAACACCCCACGGCAAGTATTGACGTAGCAACACCCGGGATATACTCACCTTCCGACAATAAATAACAGGTCGCCACGACCAGAACGATCAGAAGTAGCAAATACGCCAATACTCGCAAGGTGATGTTTCTTATCATATCTTATTGTTACAAATTGAATTTTTTCATCTTGTTATACAGGGTTTGCCGGGTGATTCCCAGCCGGGAAGCAACAGCCGACAAATTGCCCTCGTGCCGTTCCAAAGCCTTGCGGATCATCTCCCGTTCCATATCTTCAAGGGTTTCTAAAGGAGCCATCTCGCCCGGTTCGCTTTTGAACAGGAAATCTTCTGGGGTGAGTACTTGTCGATCACACATGATCACGGCTTTTTCCACGGTGTGCTGTAATTCCCGCACGTTTCCCGGCCATGAATATCCCAGCAGTCGTTGCCGAGTCTCGCCGGAAAAGGACAGATCGGGTTTCCGGTATTTCCTGCCATAATCCCGTAAAAAGGCCTCTGCCAGTAACAGTATGTCATTCCCTCTTTCCCGTAACGGGGGAACTTCCACGTGGATCGTGTTAATGCGATAAAGTAAATCTTCCCGGAAAGTGCCTTCTTTGACCATTCGGGGTAAGTCGCTATTCGTGGCACAGATCAGACGGATGTCGACATCAATCGGTTTATTCGATCCCACCCGGATCACTTTCCGGCTTTGCAGGGTTGCCAGTAGCTTGGATTGCAGGGCGTATGACAAGTTTCCGATTTCATCCAGAAACAACGTACCCTTGTTTGCCGCCTCGAATTTCCCGACACGGTCTTCCCGTGCATCGGTGAAAGCTCCTTTCACGTGACCGAACAACTCACTTTCGAAAAGGGTTTCCGTGATCGCTCCCATGTCCACGGAGATCATCACCTCCTCTTTTCGTCCCGAGAGGGCGTGAATTTCGCGTGCCACAATCTCTTTTCCCGTACCGTTTTCCCCGGTAATCAACACGTTTGCATCCGTGACCGCCACCTTTTCAATTAATTGACGTACCCGACGCATGACATCCGACTCTCCCCACACGACTGTCCGTTCGGGGGAAAGCTGCCCTTTCAGCACCTCTTCCTTTGCTTTAAGTTGTTTCACTTCCCGTCGGGATTCGTGCAAACGATAGGCAGCCAACAAGGTGGCCACTAACTTGGCATTATCCCAAGGTTTGACAACAAAATCTGTCGCCCCTTCCTTCACCGCCCTCACTGCCAAATCAATATCCGCGTAAGCCGTGAATAAAACCACGGGAATCTCCGCAGCATATTCCTTAATCCTTGACAACCAGTAAAGTCCCTCGTTCCCGGTATTGATACCCGCCGAGAAATTCATATCCAACAACACCACATCTACCCGTCCCGATTCGAGGATGGCTTCGATCTGGTTCGGAGTTCTGAGCGTGATCACTTCCCGGAATACTCCTGCCAACAACATCTCCAAAGCGTTCAGCACGGCCTTGTTGTCGTCCACGACCAGTATGGTTCCCTGTTTCGCCATATATCTTGTTTTTCTACTTCAACATCTTTTCTAAAATACGCTCCACTTCTTCGGCTGTCGGACAGATGGCTAATATTTTACCCTCTTGATCTACCAAAAAAGTTCCCCCACCGGAATTACCGACACAATATTTAAACCAAATGTTCCCGGCGTCGTTGAGTTCCACGAGATTCAACCACGGGTAACCGTCCTGAAGGGCCGCAGCTTTCGCCGTTTGTACCGTCTTTTCACGGGCAACCCCGACGATCGTGAAACCTTTGGATTCATATTTTTCATACACGGGAATCATACTCTTCGCCGACCGTCGGCACGGGCCGCACCAAGAGGCCCACAAGTCAATCAAAGCCACTTTCCCTCTTATCTGTTCAGATAAAGTCACGGAGTTTCCCTCAAAATCCGGGGCGGTGAAGTCTATATAACGTCCCCCCACTTCAATTTGCTTTAACGACTGAAGCATGGTTGCAACCAACGTTGTATATGAATGTTCGGGGAACATGGGTTTATAGATGGTATTGTATAAACTCTCCAAATCCTGTACATTTTTAAAGGATAACATATCAAACTCCTCGGGAAAACCATGCACCTGATAATCCACCAAACTCATCAAATCATCCATTAACAAAAAATAAGTTGCCACCGATGGATGTTCCGCCATATATTCTTCCTTCCATTTCTGTTCTCTCTTCTTCAGATTTTTGCTTTCCTCATTTAACGCCATCAGTTGAGGAGTATATAATTTTTTATCCTTTTCTAATTGCTGATAAATTGCATACAAGCTATCCGATTTCATCTTATCTTTAGAATATAGAGACATCAATTCTTGCAATTCCATTGCTCTAGGTGTAAAATAAAGTTTCTGATTACTTAATGCCTCGTATCGATTATACAAATCACTAAAATGGAATTTATCTTCACTTAATTTTTGATATTGTTGATACTGGTTATTGATCTTCCCACCATGAATTTCCGCATCTACATACGAATTTTCAGACAAAATCGAGATATTAATCACCCCCGGTTCAACAAAAAAACTCACCGGCCGAAAGGCTGCTCTTGCTAACTCATCAGTAAACACGAGCCAATACATTTTACACCCCCCTAATCTGCACGCATATTCAAACTCACCATTCCGAATGGGTATTATAGCATAAGGCTCCTGAATCCGATCGTCATCCTTGTACCCCATCAGCACCAACCTAGAACTCGCAAGGTGTCCCTGCACCTTCCCACGAATCAGACAATCGCTTTCCTGTTCCAGCCTTTGCGGTTTCTCATCCAATATGATTCCCCGGATCCGCCAGTCTGTCTCGTGGTTCCCCTCCACGTAATCTACCTTTTTCTCCCCGGCATCCACGGGTTCAAAATAGAGTTGAAAAGTCATCCGACCGGATTCCGGCAAAAATATCTGTTCATTTAGCGTGATACCTTCCGCTTTCAAAAGTTTATATTCTTTACCACTCTCCCCTCTTAATACCGTACGCCCCACAACCCGAAACCATTCATTAGGGAAATAGTTCACTTGCCCCGTGATAATAGTAGCCTCGTTGGTCAACTCCATTTTTACAATATCGAACATATACGTGTTTGTCGCCTCGTACCACGGGACATTGATCACTTTTTGTCCCCAACCCAATGATGTCCAGAGACACAAACATAATCCGAAGAGCAAGTTTTTACCTTTCATAAGTTTTTATTTTTTAGTTCTAAATTCTTCCCGTCTCGTTTAAAATTTCCCGGTTGGCAATCGTTCTATTTTTAATTAAAGGATGTCCCGGTTTTCCAACTCGGTCACGATTTGCCCGTCAAAGAGATGAACCACCCGGTGGGCATACGAAGCATCATGCTGGGAGTGGGTCACCATGACAATGGTTGTTCCCTCTTGGTTCAGCTCGGTCAACAAGTTCATGACTTCCGCCCCGTTTTTGGAATCGAGGTTTCCGGTCGGCTCGTCGGCAAGGATCAGCTTGGGCCCTGCCACGACGGCACGGGCAATGGCAACCCGCTGTTGTTGTCCCCCGGAAAGTTGCTGCGGGAAGTGCTTGACCCGGTGACTAATGTTCATCCGGTCGAGAATCGACGTGACCAGTTCTTTTTTCTCCGACGCCTTTTTCTTCAAGTAGATCAAGGGTAGTTCCACGTTCTCATAGACATTCAACTCGTCAATCAGGTTAAAACTCTGGAACACGAAACCGATGTTCCCCTTACGAACCTGCGTCCGCTGTTTCTCTTTTAAATGCCCGACTTCCTGCCCGTTGAAATAATAATTTCCGGATGTCGGGTTATCCAACAAACCGATGATGTTTAATAAAGTTGACTTACCACAACCGGAAGGGCCCATTATGGCCACGAATTCTCCCTGTTTCACGTGAAGGGACACGTCGTTCAACGCTGTTGTTTCGACCTCTTCGGTACGAAATACTTTACTTAAATGCTCAATTCTTATCATGATTCAATCTATTTACGAGTAAAACTTCACGTTGAACGTACCATTATCATGCCAAAAGGCATTTTACACTAATTATCAATACATTACCAAAATATATTTTATATCACGTGTCAAATAATTAGACAATCGTGTCTTATTTTTTGACATACTATTCTTCCCTATTTTCTTCTATACAGCTGAAAACAAACACTTTCCGACTTTGGCACGACATTCGTTCTTCTGGATGCAAGATAAAATAAAAAATGATGATTTTAAAGCAATATTCCATTTTACTGAGCATTTTAACATCCGGCTTACTTGTCAACGGGCAAAACCGGGAATGGACCCTTCAAGCGTGTATCGATTACGGCGTGGAGAAAAGTCTTTCCATGCAACAACGAACGCTACAAAATAAAAACGATAAACTGGACGTGCGGGATGCCACGCTCTCGCTCCTGCCCTCCGTTAACGGGATTTCTCCCGGCGTCAGTTACAGTTTCGGTCGGGGAATTGACCCGGAAACCAACACGTATACGAATACCCGCTACATGTCGGTCGGGGGATTCGGCGTAGGCAGTAGTCTAACCATATTTGCCGGGTTTAGTAATATCAATCGTCTGCGAGCCGCCAAGTTAAGCCGACTCATGGGATGGGAAGAAACCGAGAACCAAGCCAACCAGATCGCCATACAGGTGATGAACGCTTTCTTCACGTTATTGTATGCCGAAGAAGAGGTTCGTATCACGCAGGAACAAGTGGAAAACTCCCGGCTACGTCTCAAAAAGATTGAACGGGAATACGAGTTAGGGAAAAAGCCGAAAAGCGACCTTTTCGAGATGCAGGCGCAACAAGCTTCCGTGGAGTTCCGGCTGATCACGGCTCAGAATAATTGTCTTAACGCACAAGCTAATCTTAAATACATTATGAATTATAACGCGGAGGAGGAGTTAAGGATTGACGCCCGATCAGTTTCCGAAGTCCTCCCGGAACTCCACGAGTTGAAGACCAAAGAGGTTTTCACGCAAGCGCTCCAAACATTACCGGAAATCAAGCTGGCCGCTTACCAAATCCGTTCGGCACAACTTGGCGTGTATTCGGCAAGAGCCGGGTTATATCCCTCGATCAGTATTAGCGGAAGTATCTCATTCGGGAATTATAGTGACCAGCGTTCGGGTGATTTCTTCTCGCAAATTACGGACCGTAATCAGATCGGGAAAGGGTTCAGCATCGGCATGAGCATTCCCTTCTACTCCGGTCTGAGCCGCCGTTCCAGCCTCCAACGAGCCAAACACAATTATCAATCGTCGAAGATACAATACCAACAGACGGAACGAGCATTATATAACGAGATACAACAAGCCTTACAGGACTTAAAATCCTGCACCCAGCGCTACCGGATTGCCGTGCAGCGAGAGAATTTCAGCTCCCTCTCCTACAACGCTGCCCGCAAACGCTACGAGCAAGGACTAATCACCATCATCGATCTGAACACGACCTCCAACAGCCTCCTCGAAGCAAAGTACGACGTGCTTCGAGCCCGCTTGGACTACGTGATGCAGAAGAGGATGATTGATTTTTATCAAGGGAAACCGTTACAATTGAAAATTGAGAATTGAAAATGAAAAAACGAACTCCATCCCCCCTTCGGGGTACTTCCCCTCAGGCAGGGGAAGAAGGAGGTGGCAGCGAAGCTGACGGAGGAGTTCAATCTAAAATCATTAAATCTAAAATTAAACCGTGGATCGACTAATAGAACAAAAAAGAGGAATTAGAAGAAAACATATCCCTTATCTCATCGGGGGCATATTTATTCTTTGGTTTGCCGGATGGGCCGTGTTCGGGAATCACGAATCGGCTTTGCGGGTGGACAAGGAGAAAGTGACTATCGAGGACGTGAGTCAAGGGATATTCCATGACTATATCCGGATCATGGGGAACGTGGAACCATTGACGTTCTCGCAGTTAACCGTGCAGGAAGGAGGAAACGTAAAGGAGATTCTCGTGGAAGAGGGAGAAATGGTGAAGGCGGGCGAGGTCATTATCCGGCTGGAAAGTAAGAATCTGGAAACGGAGATACTAAATAGCAAGGATCGTTTCGCCGAGGAAGAGAATTCCGTGCAAAATAGCCTGCTGGACTTGGAACGGGAAGAGCTGAACCTGCAACAGGAACGGTTAACGCTGGAACTTGACGTGGAAAGGAAGAAACGAAAATACTTGCAAAACAAACAACTTTTCGAGGAGGACTTGATCGCCAAGGAAGAGTATCTGGTGGCTAAAGAAGATTACGAGTACGCCATCCACAACCGGGAACTGATCACGGAGAAGCAAACAAAAGATTCCATTCGCCGTCACTCGCAGGTCATTATGCTCAAGCAAAAAATGGAGAATGCCCGGCGTAACCTGCGATTGACGCAGGAACGCTATGCCCGACTCAACGTGTGCGCCCCGATCGACGGGCAGTTGAGCGACCTAAACGTGGAGATCGGCCAGGTGGTGAGTTCCGGCAGCCAAATCGGAAAGATCAACGTGCTGAACGATTACAAGGTGATGACACAAATCGACGAACATTATATTGACCGGGTACGCAAGGGACTGACTGCCACGTTGGAACGACAAGGGAAGGATTACCAGATGGGGGTGATCAAAGTGTACCCCGACGTGAAGGACGGGCAGTTTAAAACCGACTTGGAATTCACGACTACCGTCCCTCCCAATATCCGAACGGGACAGACGTATCACCTGAACCTGCAACTCGGCGCAGCGGACGAATCGATACTGATTCCCAGAGGTACTTTCTACCAAAGCACGGGGGGACAATGGATATACGTGTTGTCTCCCGATGGAACAGAGGCTTTCCGGCGAAAAATAAAAATCGGCAAACAGAATCCCCGTTATTATCAAGTGACGGAAGGACTTCAACCGGGTGAAAAGATCATCACGTCGGGATACGAAATGTTTGGCGACAATGAACGACTTATTTTCAAGTGATTTTTTGTACTTTGCAACACGGCTAAAAATAACACGATATGTATCATCTCAAACTGGTAGGACGTCAGATTTTTCAACGAAAAGGTTATTTCGTGATCAACACGATCGGGCTGGCCGTGGCTCTCACCGCCTCCGTACTTATTTATACTTTTCTGGTAAAAGAATGGCAGACAAACACGTACCACAAGAATGTTGACCACATTTACCGGATCACAGTTCAAACCGACGGATACGCTTACTGGGGATCAGAGGTTTGCAGCTCGCTGGGAGAGATTGCCAAAGCGGAACTTCCGGAAGTGACTGACTATACCCGGATCATCACGGCACGGGAGATGAAAATTCGCTGGGAGAATGACGATCACTATCAAACCGGGATCTCCTGCGGGTACGCAGACCGACAGTTGTTCAGCATGTTCACGTTCCCGCTCGTGACAGGGAGTATTCAAGCCCTCGAACAACCCGGCTGGGTAGTGATTTCGGAAAGTATTGCCCGGCATTATTTCAAGGATGAAAATCCGATAGGAAAACTGGCATACTTGGAAAACCTGTACACACGTGGAAGTGTTTCGACATTCCGGATTACCGGGGTCATGAAAGATATGCCACCCCGTTCATCCATTCAAGCCGACGTGATTCTGGATTTTTCCGTGATAGAACCTTCATTTCGGTACAACATGGGAAACGCCGTACAGACGTTTATTCAATTAACCGACGGGGCGAATATCCAAAAGGTTGAAGAGCAATTACTTCAAATTGAATACCGGGAGTCTGATTATATCCGGGAACAAAAGGAAATATTGCAGTTGCAACCGTTACGGGAAATGTACCTGCACTCGGATCACATACAAGACTTTGACCTCTCCTTCACCCAAGGGTCGGGGATCTTTAACTGGATTCTGTTCGGAATTCTCTTGCTCATCCTGTCGCTGGCATTTTGTAATTACCTCATCATCAAGTTGGCACTAGCGGATAAAAACGCAGAACGGTTTGCCATACAAAAATATTTCGGGAGTAGTAATCGAAATATTTTCGTGCAGGTGTTGTTAGAAATAGGCATATATACCGTGACGGCCTTCGCCTTGACGGTCGTGCTGACCTCTATTTTTTATCCCTATTTCGCACAAATCATTTCGCCCAAGCATCCCTTCCCATTTTATTTGAGCGGAACGGAAGTTATCGTCTTCCTGCTCATTTTCCTGTTGTTTGCCGGATGCGTCGGGGGAATTACTTACGGACATATCAGCCGAAAACTCAACTCTTCCGGACTGAAAAACACGATTGCCTCTTCTCGCTCGTCACTGGATTTGAAGAAAATTCTGATGGTTGCCCAACTGACAATCTTCTGCGGGTTGCTTTTTTTCTCCATCGTGTTTCTCCGACAAATCGATTATCTCCAAAACAAACCGCTGGGTTACAATAACCGGAACACGATTTCTTTCGATTGGCCGAATCCCTACGAGATCACGTCTCTGAAGGAAGAGTTGTCGCGACACCCGGACGTGTTGGCCGTGAGTTGCGGAGCCTTGCTCCCGATCGGGAACTGGGCGCATCGGGATATTCATCTGGTAGAGCAACCGGAAAAAAGCATACGATCCTACTCGCTCTTGTGTGACGAAGATTTTCTCCGTACCTACCAGTTAAAACTCGTGGAAGGACGGGATGCCAAAACGAAAGTCACGACACCGGGAATCTATTCCCGCAAACCCGTGGACATCGTAGAGATCGTCGTGAACCAGAAGTTCGTGCGGCAAATGGGATTGAGTCACCCGATCGGAACGCTACTGAGTGACGGAACCGCCAAAATGCAAATCGTGGGGATCGTGCAGGACTTTCACTACCGCTCACTCTATGAACCGATACAACCCGTCATGATCGGCAGTGACCTTCCGGGGGTGTCGTTCACCCTCATCGTCCAGTACCGGGAAGGGAAACGAAGCGAGATGATCCAGTACCTGCAACAATTACACGAAAGCCGTCACCCGGAAACGCTGATGCATTACCAAGAATATCCCTATTCCGAACTATACGAGCGGGAAATCATGCTGGGACATCTCGTGTATATATTCACAGGCATCGCCCTATTGATCGGAGGTATGGGAGTACTTGCCTTTTCTGTTTTCATCGCCGAGAGCAAGACCAAAGAGATCGCTCTCCGCAAGGTGAACGGAGCCTCGGAAGGACAAATCATGATTTACCTAAATCGCATTTTCGCAGGACAGTTGGCAATCGCCTGTATCGTGGGGATTCCCTGTTCCTATTTGATTTGCCGACAATGGTTGCAAGGTTTCGCGTACAAAGTCACGATAAGCCCTTGGATTACCATTTGCGTGATCGGGGTTTCCTTGTTACTGGTGGTTCTCATCACCGGCTGGCAAATACGCCGGGCCACACGCCGCAACCCGATTGATTCACTTAAAACCGAATGACCATGCGGATGTTTCAATATAAAATATTATTCCGGCATTGGGGTAAAAATAAGATATATCCCTGTATCTCGACATTCAGTCTGGTTATCGGTCTCACGTGTAGCACATTACTGATCGGGTTTGCCATGCACGAACAGCACACGGCACACTCCACGCCCGGAGAGGATCAACTTTACGTGGTGCAAACGAAAGATAATTTTTACCACAACTCGGAACTGAAAACATACGATACCCCGGTCGGGGCTGCCCAAAAGCTACACGAGAAATACCCTCAGGTGACAGGGTTCTGCACTTTCCGACAAGAATTCGTCGTCATGCACCGGGGAAAGCACAAGCAGGAGATTGATAACGCATATAAAGTCACTCCCGGTTTCGACACGCTTTTCCAACCGAAAATGATCAGCGGGAATTTAAAACAAACCCTATCCCAGCCTTTGGAAATCGCGATAACCCGGAGTTTTGCCCTCCGCACGTTCGGGAAGGAAAACCCGTTGGGAGAGGTACTCACACTCGAAACCTACAAAGATGTATTCGTGAAGGACGGAGAGGGTTACGGGGTCTCCCAACAACAAGTCAATCAAGACTACACGATCACCTCTGTCATTGACGATCGCCCACCAAGTGTCCTATATTACGAGCTACTTTTCGGGTTATCCCCGGAAGAGATTGCCCGACAACCTTTCAGCACCTCGTGGTATCATAACGTGGTGCAAGTACAAGCGGGAAGTGATCTATCCGCCCTGCAAGAAAAGGATGAAAACGCCACTCCGCTTTTCCTGCTCCCCATCGAACAGGCGTACTACACGAAAGATTATTCCGAGAACCGACTTTTCAGGTACCGGGATTATAAACAGTTGCAAACTAGTCTGTATATCGCACTACTGATTCTCATTATTGCTTGTTTTAATCACGTGAATATCAACATGACCCGTTCGTTCCAACGTTTACTTTATTCCGGTCAGCAACTGATACACGGGGCCTCCCGGAACGAAATCCGGTGGCAGGTGATTCAGGAAACGGCACTCCAAGTAGGCTTTGCTTTCGTTATTTCACTGGCATTGATTTACACGGTGTTACCGACGTTTAATGCCTTTATGGATTCTCGGCTGACTTTTTCCGATTTGTTCCGGGGAGAAACGCTATCCATCATTTCCTATACCCTTGTCGCCGTGATCTTGTTCCCGTCAATTTATATCCTGTACAAAGCAGAACGGGTAGCATTGGCCGATATTCTAAGGAAAAATTACACGTTTCATCGTTCGCTGATTGCCGGAATTATTGTTGTCCAATTCACGATTTCGATCATTTTGCTAGCCCTTTTCCTCACGATAAAAGGGCAGACCGAATACATCACGCACATTCGCCCGGACGCGGAATCGATTATTTCCATAGAACACGAATATACACCCAACGAACATTCGTGGAAGACATTCAAAGAGCAAGTGATCACGCTATCGGAAGTTGTTGACTACACCTCTACCCTCCCGCTCATGAATGGAGCCATCGCTAACCGGGAATTTAATGCCAACACGTTAAAGATGGATCAACGCTTTTTTCATTTTTATCACGCCGAACTCGTGGCAGGGGATTCCTTGTGTCATGCTACCGATGTTTCGATCCACAAGGTGCTGGTGAATGAATCGCTGATCAGAAAGAAACAGATCGAAAACCCAGTCGGGCAATCTTTTTCACATGACGGGATGGACTTCGTGATTTGCGGAGTCATCAAGGATTACGCTATTGATCACGTCACGAATGAGGTCGAACCGTTAATTATCATCCGGGAGACGGATGACTGGGTAAACGCCAGAGGCTCGGTGATTAAAACCCGACCGGGAGAGGTTGAGGCCACGATTGCCCGGATGCAGAGCTTGTGGAAAACGATCGCTCCTGATGAATCACCGTTGGTTTTTACCTCTTTGGCCGAGATTTACAGGGATATACACAAGGAAGAGTTCCGGACGGCACGAATCGTTTCCGTATTCACATGGATCAGTATGCTACTCTCTTGCATGGGATTATTCGGGTTAGCGTGGTATTCGGTTGAATGTCGGACAAAAGAAATTTGCCTGCGGAAAGTCAACGGGGCAACTGAAAAGCAAATCGTACTGCTCGTGTGCGGACGTTTTGTGAAATGGATGATTTGGGCCTCACTTCTCGGTATTCCAATCGCTTGGTATTTGGCTAACACATGGATTTCGCAATTCGTGTACAGGGCTGAGTTATCCCCGTGGATTTTTATCACGAGTATATTGCTCGTAATTATGATAGGCATTATTACCGTGATTCGCCAATCTTGGTATGCCGCAACGTTAAACCCAATAGATACCCTTAAAACCGAATAGCCATGTTCAAACAATATGTCAGACTCATAGTACGAAAACTTTCCCGCAACAGGGTTTACACGATGTTCAAGCAATATTTCAAAATTATCCTCCGTAACTGGAAAAAGAACAAGATATACACCGTCATCAATATCGTGGGGTTGGCCATAGCCTTCTCCATCACGTTATTGATCTCGAATCACGTGATCACGGAATGGACAATGGACAAGTTTCATTCCAATGCAGGAAACATCTACCGGATTACTAACCAATACCTAGAATCCAAGGAGTGGGAAAGTCTCACGGCCTACCTAATCGGTCCTTATGCCAAACAGGAAATCCCCGGCATTGTCAATTACACCAGAATCATGCCCAGTAACTCTTACGGAATAAAAAACAACGAGACGGAAGAGTATATCCCCATTCCCAAAAGTCTTTTTATAGATGAAAATTTCTTCCAAATGTTTGATTTCCCAATTATACAAGGGAAAATCGACAGCACTGTATTAAATTGGATCATCGTCACCCAAAACTACGCAAAACAGCACTTCGGTGATCAAAATCCTATCGATAAAACTGTATTCATCAAAGACTTGGATTCCGAAAAAGACCACGGATGTGTAGCCCGGATTGTAGCTGTGATCGAAGATTTACCGGCAAATTCTTCCATCCAATCCGACATTTTTATTGACAGTCGAGTCATCTCAAAAAATAGGGATATACTCTATTGGGGATGTTGTTCCTCCTATACCTATCTTCAACTTGCATCAACGGCAGACATCTCCGTCATCGAACGAATGATACCTCAAATGATCGAAAAAAACAACTCTTACTTGAAAGCCAATGAATACAGATGCCAATTACAACCCCTAACAGACATCTATTTTCATTCAAACCACCTTCATCCCGAGGCCATTTTACGAGGCCAAATATCCTTGTCTCTCCTTCTCTATGGAATTATTTTACTGATCCTATTTTTGGCACTAGGCAACTACATCATGATCAAAACGGCCCAAATAAATAAAAATATTACCCGAATGGGCATACAAAAATGTTTCGGGGCTGACAACCGGACAATACGACTCCAGTTATCGCTGGAAATTGGTATTCACACTCTATGTGCCTTACTTTTATCTTTCGCACTCGCTTACGTGTTGCACCCGTACATCATAGAAATTCTCTCTCCCGAACACCCGTATAGGTTCCACCTATCCTTTCAAAAATTTGCGGGATTCCTCTTACTTGTATTCTTCGCCATGTTCTTAACCGGATTTGTATTACACTTATACACTCATAGAAGATTAAACCATAACGGACTCAAACAGGCCATCCAACCTGCTCCCAGGTATAAGGATATAAAAAAAATACTCACAATTGTACAAATTACAATTTTCAGCGCCCTCCTTTTCTGTGCCACCGCAGTATCAAGGCAAATGAACTACATGCAACACATGGATTTGGGATTCAATCAGGAAAATATCTTATATTTTTACTGGCCGGACAATGAATTTCGATACGAAACCCTAAAACAAAAACTGCAACATTACCCTGCCATACTCAACGCCAGTAATGGGTACCCCCTCCCATGCTACGAAAGAGCCGAGTCGATCTCAATACCTAACCAACCGGAGAAAACCATTAAAGCTCGTATCATTCTCGGCGATGCTGACTATATCGATACATACCAAATTCAACTTCAAGAAGGCCGATGCCTAAAAAAGTATAACTATCCTATTGATCTGAAAGAATTTGCAAGAATCCGTCCCAATCATATCCGAGAAGCTATCGTTAACCAGTCTCTCGTGAAAGCTCTTCAACTAGAACACCCGTTGGAAACCATTCTCAACTTATGGGATCATGAGTACCCTCTCAAAATAGTGGGGGTCGTGGACGATTTCCAGTATTTCCCACTATACAAATACACGGAACCTGCAATCATCATGTACGAATTCCCTCAAATATCCTCCACGATGATCATTCACTACCAAACGGGAGAATTCCAAAACGTATATCGTTACATCCGGACAATGTTCCAAGAGAAATTCCCCAATACCCTTTTTAAATGTGAAGAATATAATTTTTCAGAATTATATGGCAAAGATATTGCCGTTGTAAAACTCATCATCTTGTTCGCCCTCATAACTATCCTCATTGGTGGCATGGGTATTTTCGCATTCTCTACTTTCATGGTTGAAAGTAAAACTCGGGAAGTCGCCCTACGTAAAGTAAACGGAGCTACCGAATGGCAGATCATGCAACTCTTTAATCAACAATTCTTCGCAAGAGTTCTTCTCGCCTGTTTTATAGGTCTGCCCGTTGCTTACTATGCCTCGAAAGAATGGTTAAAAGGATTCGCTTACAAAGTAGAAATCCATGCGGGATTATTCATATTTGTTTTCCTCACTTCCGTCTTTGTAGTCCTCGCCATCACAACTTGGCAGACCAGAAAGGCCGCCCGTCAAAATCCAATAGACACTCTTAAAACCGAATAGCCATGTTTCAGCAATATTTTAAATTCATAATACGCAAACTTTCCCGCAACAGGGTTTACACTGTGATCAATATTGTCGGGTTGTCCATTGCCTTTTCTGCCGCTTGGTTGATATACAGTCACACGTCAAACGAATGGAATATGGACGGATACTTGAAAAATGGTGATCATATTTACCGGGTGATTAATCGAAACTTCAATGAACCAAATTGGAATTGTAGGAATAATTCATTTTTCGGATTAGACGCACAACAAGCATTACCGGAAATAGACCGGATTGCCCGTTTTTTCTTAAAAGACTATCAAATAAAAACAGATGACAATACTGATTTTATGATCGAATCTCGATGCGCTCTTGTTGACCTTTCTTTTTTTGATTTATTTGAGCGACCCGTCATTCAAGGTAATATCGATTCCTCCGATTTTTCGTGGATTGTACTCACAGAGACAAGTGCCAAACGATTTTTCGATAAGGAAAACCCGATCGGGAAAACAATAACGATCAAAGATCCCATCTATAACAGGAAGAAAGAGGTTAAATGTCAAGTAATTGCAATCATAAAAGATTTTCCGGCAAACTCTACTCTCCAAACCGATATTTTTATCGATTGCCGTCTAGGGCACCCATATTTCAGTAATGAACGCTATTCTCGTTCAGTATATACTTATTTCCGACTTTCTCCGAGAACCGATCTAGAAAGAGTGGAAAAAGCTTTACAGGAAATTACCCTACAAAGAACGGAAACGGCAACTCATTGTTCGTACAGACTTCAACCATTGAAAGATACTTATTTTCACTCGGACCATATCGAACAAGACGAATTGCTGCGTGGCTCCCTATCCCTGACTTATCTGTTGTGGGGAATCACTCTTTTAATATTACTCCTTGCGGCCGGGAACTTCCTGTTAATCCGGATAGCCCAACAAAACCGGGATTCTTCTCGTTTTGCCATTCACAAGTGCTACGGGGCGAGTAATACACATCTACTTTATCAACTGATTAGCGAGATCGGATTACTGACGGGAGTTACTCTTGTGCTTGCGTTCATCCTAACCAGCTTGTTACACCCTTACATTATTCAAGTTTTATCACCGGATCACGTGTACCCATTCCTGTTTTTTAGTTTTTCCAATTTATTGTTTGTCGTGTTTACCTGCTGTATCATGGGGAGTATTTGTTATTTCCTCTATTTTCATTTCAAACAACGAATAAATCGATTGGGTGTGAAAAATATACTTCAACCGAGCCCCCGACAGATAAATCTTTCACAAATCCTGACCATCTTACAAATCGGTATTTTCACGACATTACTCTTTTATTGTTCGATTATTATATCACAGATTCATTTCATCAAAGATAAACCGCTAGGAATCATAACAGATCAGGTGTTACGCATCAGTTGGCTTGATAATTCTTCCAATTATCAAGCACTAAAAGAAGAATTACTAAAACACCCTGATATTTTGTATGTATGTAATGGAATCAATATCCCAGACCCTGGCACACCATTAACAGAAAGAATCCATTTCCCATCGGAATCGGAAAAATATGTCGATGTCGTATGTATGTACGGTGATGAAGATTTCACAAATATTTATAACATACCGATTATTAAAAATCAAGAGTTTACTCCCATTGAATTTAATCCCACACCTGAAAATAATTACTCATCGACAACTGACGTGTGGGTAAATAAAAAATTCGTGGAAACGTTTAAACTGGATCACCCACTAGGAACGATCCTAAACCAGCAACGTTCTGTTCACTACCGTATTACAGGGATTACGGAAGATTATCACACGCAATCACTCCATTACCCGGTACGCCCCACGATGATTTTACCGCCATCCTCGTATTTATTATTAATACGTTACCAACCGGAGAAACGGCAAGAGATTCTTGAATATCTACAAGAATTATATCTATCCCGAAACCCAGAGTATATTTTCGAGTGTAAGGAGTACAATTACTCAGACCTGTACCACAAGGATATAGCCTTTATGGAACTCGTAATCCTATTTGCG
>ERZ832317.2698-NODE-2698-length-19948-cov-18.545267_pt1 | contig 19948 bp, 19 predicted proteins | sample MGYA00519695_ERZ832317 | MGnify/ENA primary metagenome ERZ832317 (study PRJEB31850, sample SAMEA3708726) | human gut metagenome | biome: human gut; feature: human-associated habitat; material: faeces | place: China | collected 2014 ...
TAGGAGACGGGCTATGAATATTCAGGGAACATATACGAACAAGGGCCTTGCGCTGGCGGCGAAAACCGCCGCGGGGGCCTGCCTGCGGGTGACCCGTGTGGTGGGCGGCAGCGGACATACCACGGACGTCCCCAACGCCGTCCAACTGCCGGAGATCCGGCAGACGCTGGCGGTGGGCGAGGCCCGCTGCACCGGCAACACCGCCGTTCTGCCCGTGACGCTGGCCACGGTGGGACAGAGGTCCACATACACGCTGACGGAGCTGGGCGTCTACGCGGAGAACCCCGGCGAGGGGGAAATCCTATACTGCGTCTATCGGCTGGACGAGCTGGTGACCATTCAGGCCGGAAGCGACACGGTGCTGCGGTTTTACCTGCGCCAGACCGTCAGCAAGGACGGCGGCGCAGAGGTGCTCTGCTCCCCTGCCGGTCTTATCACTGAAAGCGACTGCGGCCCGGTGCGAAGAAAGGTGCTGGCAAAGATTCCTGCCAACCGAACCGTCACCGTGCCCATGGAGGAGCTTGCGGACTATATTTCCGGCCTGCCCCGCATGCTGACGGAACAACTCACGATCAAGGTCAGCGGCGAATGGACCGGACAGATTCTAATTACTGGATTCTACGGCAGTGGTACGCTGACCGTTCAAGGCGAGGGAACGGCGGTCATTCATGGAGATATTCAGATCTTAAACTGCGGCTGCATGGTGCTGCTGGAGAAGTTGACGGTGCAAGCTACGGCGGAAATGGCGGAAAAGGGCGGTTATCTGCTGTACTGCGTAGCGGCCCTGACGGTCTGGGTAACCTCCTGCACTTTGGTTGGAAAAGGAAAAAGTATTGGGATCCGCGCTGCTGAAGGCTCGCATGTGAATATGATCTCCGACTCGGTGACGGTGTGTGTTTCCGTAGTCGAGAGTACTGCCTGTTCCAGTACCGCTTTGGTCTATACCACTGGAGCGGGTTATGCACGCAATACCTATGGCGCATGTGCCTACAACGGCGGGCTGGTGATTTTAGGCCCCAATGTGCCGGACCTGCTGGGCGGCGCCAGCAACCGCAAGGACGGCGGCGCCATCATCCGGCAGAACGGCACACTGCTGTGAGAAAATGAGGTGAAGGGATGAATTTGTACCTGTACCGGCTGGGGGAATCCACGCCTCTGCTGGAGATCGAAGACGTGGCGGGCTACACGGCAGACGCCGTGGTGACGAAATCCGGCGAAACCTACGCGCCGCTGGCGGAGGACTGCGAGCTGTCCTCCGTGCCGGAATGCACCGAGACCCTGCGCGCGAACTGGCGCAAGCGCTGCCCCTCTCAGGAGACCCGTCTGGAGGAACTGGAGGAGCTGGTGGCCGCACTGATATTCGGAGGTGAGGGCAAATGAGTACAGCTGTGGCGCTGGTGTGCCGCGTAGTACGGCGAAGAGTGGAGCGGGGTGAGGAATTGCCCGAAGTTTTGAAGGACTATCCCCGTCTGACGGAGAAGCAAAGAGATGAGATCGTCGAGAGTGTGAACGGCAGATAAAAGAAGATCACTGGCACAACCGCCAGAGGCGGGATGTGCCGGTGATTTTTGCCTGCGGAGGAGACCTGGTGGGCGGCGCAGATTTTGGAGGGGCCGCTGAGTGGCTTTCCTCAGGCATCCCGGTACTCTGAGGGTGAAACCCCTGTTCTTCGTTTGAAGATCGTGGAAAAATAGGTGGGATTTTCATAGCCGCAGCGCAGGGCAACCTCATAGGTTTTGTAGTTTCCGCTTTTCAAATATTCTTTTGCGTGAGAAATGCGTACATTGGTCAGGTAGTTGATAAAAGAACTGCCAGTACTCTGCTTGAATTGGGCACTGAAATAATTTGGAGAAATACCCATTTCACTCGCCACCTGATCCAACGTCAGTCCGGAATCTGCGTAATGCGCCTCAATGTAGGCTTTTGCGCGTTCAGCCACGCTTTGGTTGGCATTGATGTTTTTATCCAGAAAATCACAGATCCGCGCAACAAAACGGTACAATTCCTGCAGCATGTCATCCAGAGTTGTCCGTATCAGAATCTTGCGGTAGTCTTCCAGAGGATCGTCCAGAATCGTTTCAATCGGGCAATTGATATCTATCAGAAGTTTGACGATCTCGCCATAAACCACACTGACTAACATATGGGTATATAAATAGGAATTGTGCCCGGTCTGTCGGATATCGTTCGCCAACAGTTCAAAGTCCTCACGGATGGTTTTCTTGTTAAAGGTGGAAATAGAACGGATCACACAGCCTACATTCGGAATGTCCGGCAGCGGATTTGTGCTGCCGTTCTGCACTTCCTCTGGCTGAATATCTCGGTTGCTGCCCAGTTGGAACGCATACTCGCAGCCGCGGCGAACGAACTCATACGCCTCCTGACAGCAATCGACGCGGTCATAGAGCAACGAGGTTACTGTTGTAAATTCTATAGCTGGCTCGACCATTCGGAGACGCCGGATATAAGAACGGACTCCAAAGCTTATTTCTTCTTTCCAGGCACCGGTAAAAAGCAGAAGATACCGCCCGCTGCTCTCCTCAACGGAGATCATACTGGTGTTTTCACCGACCTTAGCAATGGATTGCTCCAGCCTCTGCGTCATGCTGAAGATAGTTTCTTCATCCATGGCGGCAGTCAGATTATCAAAGTTGTCAATCTGCAGCAGCACCAGAATCATGGCCCGCGCACGAACAAACTGCTCCGGCATCTGTTCTAAAAACTGCTGTCGGGGTGTACGGCCCATCATGTAGCGCCTCAGTTGGCGTTGCAGCCGGAATTCGTCTGCCTGCTGGAGCTGTACGCGCATCTCTTTCACTTCGTTTTGCTGATGCCTCTCACCGTCTAACTCCTGCGTCAGCTTTCCGAGAGTCCGACACAGGCTTGTGACATCAATGGGTTTTAAAACGAAATCCGAAACGCCAAGCTGAATAGCCGACTGCGCGTATGTAAATTCCCCATGGCCGGTAATAATTACCACGCGGCAAGATGGGTGGTCCTCCCGAATTTTGCCAATCAGATCCAAACCGTCCAGATAGGGCATCCGAATATCTGTCAGAACAACATCGGGCTTTAGCTCTCGAATCTCCTTCAGTGCCTGTCTGCCGTCTTCCGCAGTCCCGATTAAGTTCATTCCAAGAGAATCCCATGGTATCGTTTCCGCCAGACCCTCCCGAATCAGCTGCTCGTCATCCGCCAGATATACAGTATACACATTAAGCTCCTTTCAGTGTCTTTGGCAACACAATCCGCGCAGATGTACCCACGCCCTTTTCACTGGTAAGTCTTAAACCATAGTCCTGACCGGCCAGAATCTGGATTCGGTCATTGACATTCACTACACCATAGCTGTTGGCCCGATTTTCTCCTTTATGCTCCATAGCCTTTCGGACAGATTCCAGTGTCTCCGCATCCATTCCTGCACCGTTATCCAGGACTTCGATTTCTATCCTGTCTCCATGTGAAAGTACCTGGATCATCAGGATACACTTTCGGTCGCACAGTTTGATACCGTGATACAGCGCATTTTCCACCAACGGTTGCAGCATCAGCTTCGGGACAAAATAGTTTTCTGTTTCCGGATCTACATAAAAGGAATATTCGAATTGATTCTCATATCGTATTTTTTGGATTACGAGATAACTGCGAACATGCTCCAGTTCCTCTCGAACTGTAATAATGTCCCGACCTTTGGAGAGTCCTATGCGGAAAAATGTGGTCAGAGCAGAAATCATCTCTGTTGCCTTTTCCGTGTTCCCTTTTCGCACCAGCCAATTGATGGAGTCCAGAGAATTATATAAAAAATGGGGATTGATCTGCGCTTGGAGGGCTTTGAATTCTGCTGTGCGCATCCGTTTTTGCTCGGTTTTTACGGTTTCCAGTAATTCACCGATTTTTCCGCTCATTTCCTGCGTATTTTCCGCCAAACTTCCAATTTCGTCAGAACGCATGGGAGGAAGAGGCTTGCCAAATTCTCCATTCTCCATATCCTTGATATATGTTTGAATCCTACGGATAGGACGCAACTCATAATCGGCCAAGCTTCCCGAAACAAAAATTGTTAGCAAAAGCGTCATCAATACAGTTACGACAAAGAGTGTCAAAATTTCCTGGCTGTCGCCACGAAGACTCTGCTTCATGACAACGCCAATCGCAGTCCACTCAGACAAGGAAAGCGGCACGTAAAAGATCACTCTGTCGTGTAAAGAAATGGTGGTTGCTTTTCGATCCGTCCACCTTATCTGATTAACAGCATCGCTCACCATTTCATCGGATGCGGCTGCTGGCAGCAAGGCGATATTTGAGCGTGCGGACATCAAGAAAATCGTTCCGCTCTCTCCGAGCTTCTTGTCAAAGATTTGCTTCAAATATGACTGCCGGACCTCTACTACCACGATTCCGCATGGTTGACCTGTGCTGCTCAAAGGCAGCAATCTGGCTGCACTCAAAACAGCGTTTCCCATGTTGTCAGCAACCAGCGAACCTTCATCGGAAACAATCCACTGAATATCTTCATGGTTCCGGATTATTTTGTATTGCTTCATAGTCATTGGAAGCGCCTCGCGCTCGTCCCTCACCGCATAATAACGCGATTTTGCAACGGTGAAATCATCAAGGCAGATATAAACACCATCCAAGCCGGCATACATTCCGGCGATTTGCTTCAACCTTGCATCCAGTTCCGGAATGACAGAGTCTTCAGCTTTTTCAGAATCTTGTAGTTTGTCCATGAGGATTTGAACGGTATGGTCTTCGGCTACTTGCTTGGCCGCCGATTGCATATTCAGCAACACCGCTTCCAGATTTTCACCGGTCTTTCCTACAACCTCTTCCGCCAATGCCAAAGCACTGTCAGATATTCGAACATCGGAAGCTCGATAGATCAGGGTTCCTGCAACACTGATGGGAATCATCATCAGCAGTATGAAGTACAAAATCAACCGATGGTGGAGCGACTCGCTGAAAAAACGACGAATTCTCATGATCCGTTCCCTTCTCCACTGTGTTTGGTGCTTGATATTATATCACCGGATTCTCTTAATTGAAAAGGGATATTATATCCATTTGTTTCCCTCTAAATTATAGTTGCTTTTCCGATATCTCTGCCAACGCACGAAACCGACTCTATGTTGAGCCGGTTTCGTGTAATCAAAAGAAAAACGAGGGTACTATCAGGATTTTTTATCCTTTATTGTAGAAAAGATGACCGCGGCAACGATAATAGTTCCTTTCAGCATCATCTGCGGATAGGAAGATACGTTCATCAGATCCAGCAGGTTATTGATGATGCCCAAGATGAACACGCCAATGATAACTCCACTGATATTTCCCTTGCCTCCTGTGAAACTGGTTCCTCCGACAACCACAGCGGCAATACAGTCATTTGCCAGGTCTTCACCATTGGTTGGCGCGCCGACACCCAGTCGAGCCGTCAAGAGAATTCCGGCGATACCGGCACAGACCGCACAAAAAATGTACGGGGCAATTTTCCATTTAGACACATTGATTCCGGAAAGCTTGACAGCTTCTTCATTCCCGCCGATGGCGTATATAATCCTGCCGAGAGAAGTTTTCTTCACGATAAACCAGACAATGACGATGCAGATGATCATGATAACGCTAAGGGTCGGAATGGCACCGAAAAGACGACCTTTACCGATGAAAGAAAACGTACCGGCACATTCTGCGTTCTTCCACGATATCGGAGCGGAATTTGTGTACCAGTAGGCAATGCCGCGTGCAAACTCCATCATTCCCAAGGTCACAATAAAGGGGGCCACACGGAGCTTTGCAACAATCAGGCCATTGACTGTTCCGAGAACGGCGCAGATCACCAGAGTTCCAAGGACTGCCGCCAGAATATTGTTCGTCATCATCAGAAGCGATGCACAGAATACGCTGGATACAGCCATGACTGAGCCGATACTTAAATCAATGCCGCCGGACAGAATTGCCACAAACATGCCAAGAGCCGCTACCATATTGGAGGCCTGCTGAATAAAGAGGTTTTGCAAGTTCAGAGGAGTCAGGAACTTTGGTGTTAAAAGAGAACCGATCACAATCATGCACAGCAGTACACCAACGGGAATGGCTTGCTCCTTCAAATATCTTTTCAGATGGCTGCCAATGCCGCTTGAAGCATTTAATGTTTTGTTTCCCATTGCCTTTTCTCCTTAAACGTCCTTATACATATACTGCAGCATGAGTTTCGTATCCTTCATCTCTTCTGCATTCAATTCTCCAGTTACATGACCGCTCCGCATAACAATTGTTCGGTCGCAGGTTCCCTGGATTTCTTCCGTTTCCGAAGAAATCAAGATAATTGATTTTCCGTCTGCCCGCAGCTTTTCGAGCAAGCCGTAGATTTCAGCCCGCGCGCCGACATCAATACCCTGTGTGGGTTCGTCAAATATCAGAATATTGGGCTGAGCAGTGAGTGCCTTTGCTATGACGATCTTTTGCTGATTGCCGCCGCTAAGATCCTGAACAGGGCTTTCAATTGTGTTCATTTTTACTTTCAGCGCCCGTACCAGGTTATCTATTGTCTCAGCTTCCTTCTTGGAATTCAAAATACCAAGCCTATTTGTCACCGAGGAGAGTTTGGAAAGCGAGATGTTTTCACGGATCGGCCGACAGAGCACCATGGCTTGCGCTTTCCTGTCCTCTGGGGCGAGGAACAATCCATGACGGACTGCATCTGTGGGATTTTTGATTTTGACAGGGACGCCATTGATTTTGATGGTTCCGCTTTTAAGCTTATCAACGCCCATGATTGCTCTGGCCGTTTCCGTCCGGCCGCTGTTCACAAGGCCGGCAATACCTAAAATTTCACCTTCACGCAGTTTGAAAGATACATCTTTGATGACGTCGTTTGTCAGCCCTTCTACCTCAAGCACACACTGTTCGCTGCGGATCTTCCCTCGTGTAACATACATGGCTCCCAAAGTTTTTCCCAGCATATGCGTAATCAGATCATCTTTAATCAGATTTTTGTTTTCCAACACAGTAATAACCACACCATCCCGCATAACGGTAATCCGATCGCTGAGCTGGAAAATTTCATCCATACGGTGAGAGATATAAATGATGGTTACCTTTTCCTTTTTCAGAGAGGCAATAATGTCCATAAGGATATGTACCTCACTGTCGGAGAGGACCGCTGTTGGCTCATCAAAGACAATCACTCGGGGCTTCCGATATAACACGCGTGCAATGGAAATGAATTGCTTCATTGCGGCGCTCAGCGTTCCCACCTTTGCATTGGCGTCGATGGGGATGTGATAATGGTCCAGCAGTTCCTGAGTCTGCCGCATCATGGTTTTGAACTGTACAAGCCCGTGCTTGGAAAAGCTCTTGTCACCAAGACAGATGTTCTCCGTAACAGAAAGCTCATCCATCATTTCAAATTGTTGGTATACTTGGGCTATGCCGAGGTTCTTGGCAATCACGGTGTTGATTTTCCGCACTTCCTCGCCATTGATTAAGATTGTTCCGGAATCTTTCGCATAAACGCCCGTGAGCACTTTCATCAGTGTACTTTTTCCGGCGCCATTTTCGCCGACAAGGGCCATCGTCTCGCCGGCACGCACTGCAAAATCAATGTCCTTCAGCGCCTTGACCGCGCCGAATGATTTGCAGATGCCTTTCATCTCTATAATATTCGACATGATGTCCCCCTAATTTCCAGAATCAGCAACGGCGGAAAAATTTTCCGCCATTGCTGATTCTTTCGGTTGTAAAACTCAGAACGCAGAATTTGGATCGTAATAATCCTGAACGTTTTCGGGAGTGACCAAGGTGGGCTCCAGCTGCAAAGTCTTGGCGACAGGGATCGTACCGTCATTCAGATACCCCAGGATCACACGCACAGCAGCTTCACCGACCTCGTAAGGAGAGTTCAGGCCCAGTGCCACAATGGGGCCGTTGTCCAGCATAATTTCATATGCGGCTTTAGAGCCGTCAACAGCACCCATGATCAGATTTTCAGCCAAGCCAAGCTGCTCAGCGGCAGAGGTAGCACCGACAATGTGGGCGTCGCAGGTACCGACAATGCACTTCAGATCGGGGTTGGCAGCCAGCATGTTCTGAGCAGTGGTCAAACCGGATTCTTCGGAATAAGCGCCGGCATACAGGAAGGTGCGTTCCTCGATTCTGCTTTCCTTATCAACTTCGGCGATACCATCGCGAGCGCCCCGATTTCTTGCGGCGGCAATGGAGTTTCCGTCAGTGCCGCCAATCATGCCGTAGGGGATGCTCTCCATGTCGGGATACATTTGCAACAGCCGGGTAGCCAGCTCCGTACCAACCATCTTACCCAGAGAGTAGGCGTCGGTCACGCAGGCAGTCATGTAAGCGGCACCAGCTTCAGGCGGGGTATCCACAGCGACAACAGGAATTCCAGCCGCGGCGCAGTCGTCAAGGGCGGAAGTCACCGTTTCTTGGGGGTTGGCGGGATTGATGATAATCGCATCCACACCCTGGGCAATAAAGGTGTTGATCTGATCGACCTGCATGGCGGCGTCATCGTTGCACTGGACCAGATTGACCTTTACGCCGGCCTCCGTTAATTTTTCATTGACATGGTCATACAGAGCTTTGAACCAGCCCGTAGAAACGTCAGTCATTGCGACGCCGATGGTATAGGACTCCTTTGCGGTGATTTCGGGCAGATCGGACAGCGCCACGTATTTTGTATCGGCGCTGATGGAATCGTACAGGTTCACCAGTTCGGAGGCGTCGGGCTCCGATGTCTTATCAGGAGTTGTGTCCGCTTCGGATTTGGAGCCGCCACAGCCTGTTAGAGCTACGATCAAAAGGATGCTCAAGGTCGCAGTGAAAAGCTTTCTCAGTTTCATAGTTATTCTCCTATCTGTATTTTTTTGATGTAGGGTTATTCATCCCAAAATTGCAAAAGGACGAATGGGAGATCCTGAGCCATTTTTGATTTTCAGAGGAATTGCCATGAAATAGCATCGCCTTGGCAACTTCTCCAGATTCATCAGCATCTCCATGATGAAAATTTCATTCGGGAGAAAGCTGTTATGGTGCCCATAGGAAAAATACTCATATCCATCCTTCACCGGGGTATCGCAGGCAATGGTATCGGAACCAATCGCACGAATTTTCCGTTCAGCAAATAGTGCGCACGCTTCTTCGGAAAGCCCGGGTTCATTCAGCGCATAATACTTCCACGTATTGTCCAATTTCCAATACTGCTGGTAGCCGAAATCTAAGAGGACAATGTCACCGGCACCTGCTCGGTCGCCCATCTGATTTTCCAATTCCAGAATCTGCTCTTTGGTGATGCGATCACCCGGCTGTGCATTCAAACGAAACATATCGTACTTGACAGCAGGCCCCATAACCATAGTTGGCCCATATTTATCTACCGTCTTATCCTGCATTTCCGGTAGAATATGTGCCGGGCAATCCACATGGGCTCCGGTGTGCTCTCCCATGACAAGGGTTTGGCAGTAGTATCCATCATGAGCATGGGTGATTGTTGGGTCAACAATAATCTGCGGATGTGTAGGCCACTTTGGCATATTATGTTCAATCGTTGGTGACAAATCAACAATTTCAGCTTCACCAATCAGCTGATTCAGCTGTTCCCAATTATGCAATGGAATCTCCTCCTTTGTTCGTTTGTGTCCGGTTAAGATCCTTAACTGCTGCCAGTTTAGCATATCTGTATTTCCCTGAAAATCAATATTTTTAAGGTTTAGATTCACTTTTTTATGATTGTAAAAAAGTGAAGAATGTCGGGGAAAAGTTGACACAGCTTGACCAAAAAGCGCAGAGCGTCTTTGGCGGATCATACAGAACACTGAACGCAAAAAGGGCGCCGTCCTGAAAAGGACGGCACCCAAAAGCCAAATCATATTTAGGCATCAAAATCCAGAATTACCTTCAGTGCCTGCTTGCTGAGGGTCAGCTTGACAGCTTCATCGATCTTCTCATAGGGCAGGACGTGAGAATAGAAATCCTTTGGATTTACCTTCCCGGCCTCAATCAGGGCGATGGTCTCGTCCATGATGGCATACTCCCCATAGGGGAAATTCAGCATGTGCAGTGAAGTGTTGTCTTGCAGGCGGCTGGTGTCCACCAGCAGGTCATTGCTTCTCAGGACACCCATGGAGCCCACCTTTCCGCCGGGCTTTACATGGCGGCTGGCCTCGTAAATGATATCGGTAAAGCCCACGATGTCAATAGCCACGTCAAACTTCTTTCTGTTGAGCACTGCATCCACATCCTCCACGGAAGAGTTAATGACGTGTTCCGTCTTGGCGATACGTTTGGACATCTCCAACCGCTCCTGGATCTTATCGATCTGCGTGACGTGGCCTCCCCTTAGACCGCAGAACAGCGACAGGGCCATACCCATAGGGCCGGAGCCGTAGATCAGGACCTCTGTTCCGTCAGTCACGCCAAAATTTTTAGCTGCGGAGTGACTTTCTGCCAGAGACAGCAGCACCCCTGCGTCAATATAGCTCATGGTATTGGGGAATTTATGCTGCTTGACCCACGGAAAGTCCTTTTCCGTGAAGCCGTCTTCCAGCATCGCCTGATTATCGCTGACCATGCCATATTCCGCCATACTCCCGTGGGTCTTGGTATAGCCATTACCTACGTCCGGATAGAGATTGGGATGGATCCACCTCTCCCCCACATGAATGTGACGGACCTTTTTGCCAACAGCCACTATCTCACCGGCACCTTCGTGGCCAAGCACGGTGGGATAGATGCTGACTCCGTTACCCAAGTCACCGCCGGTACCGGTAATAATCTGCATGTCAGTGCCATTACAGAAACCGCAGGCGTGAACCTTTACTAAGGCCTCGTAATCACCTAAAACCGGCTTGGGAACGTTATCCACCACGCGGATGTCATTGGGCCCCATGACCGCGATTGCTTTCATGTACTCCATATTACTCACTCCTTATTTTGAAACATCCGGATTTTGGCGAGGGCCAACTCTGTGGTGCAGGCCTTGGCGGACTGATACATCTTGTAAATATCCCGGCTGCCCACAGCGAGTTCCAACCCCTTCATGAAGGCTAACCGTACCTCCGTGGCTACGTTGATTTTGCGGATGCCCAGAGAAATTGCTTTTTTGATCATATCTTCCGGGATGCCGGAGCCGCCGTGGAGTACCAAATGAGGCCCGCCAAGATTCCGGCATGCCTCCAGTCGGTCGAAGTCCAGGTTGGGTATTCCCTTATAGATGCCGTGCGCATTGCCGATGCCAATGGCCAGCGCATCACAATCCACCACTGAGATGAAGCGCTTCATCTCATCCAAATCCACCAAATTTGTGTTGTTATGAGAAATACCGTCTTCTACGCCGGAAATGGCGCCTAATTCACACTCCACGGACACGCCCACAGCGTGAGCGGCGCGTACCACCGCCTGGCTTTCCCGAACATTTTCCTCAAACGGATGATGGGAACCGTCATACATGACAGAAGTAAAACCGGCCCTCAGGCAGGTGATGGTCTGTTCGTAGCTGACGCCGTGGTCCAGATGCATGACCACCGGCACCCTGCTGCTCTCCGCAATCCGCCGAACAACATCCGGCAGATGCCGCAGGCCGCCGGCGTTGATGGCTCCTTGCCCGATTGTCAGAATGACCGGGCAGTTCTCGGCCTCGGCAGCCTCCATGATTGCCTCCGGGATTTCGATATTGTCGATGTTGAAGCCGGGGATCGCAGTATTGGTCCGCTCGGCAATTTCCAGGACTTCCTTTAATGTAGCCAAAGACATATGTTCATTCCTCCATCTTTTGCAAGGTTTCTTCCAGTGTCGGCTCTGCTGCCAGACCGCCCAATCCCTGACAGGTCAGGCCGGAAAAGGCATTGCAAAACCGCAGCGTCCGGTCCAGATCCCACTTCTGTGTCAGGCAGTACAAAAAGGCACCGTGGAAATTGTCCCCGGCCCCGGTAGTGTCCAGAACAGATACTTTTGCAGGCGGCGCATAATGGAACGTATTGTGCGCATAGGCGACAGAGCCTTTGTCGCCCATGGTAACACAACTGACGCGTACGCCCTTCTCTGCATAATAGCGGCAGGCGTCCTCCGGTGAGCATCCCAGCGTTTTCAATACGGTCTTATCATCCGGGATAAATACATCCACATAAGGCAGCATCCGGTCTGTGGCCTCTCGGGAAAGATTTCCTCCGTCCACAGAAATGAGAGCATCGGTATGTTCTTTGCAATACGCTGCCAGTTCTGCACAGAAATGCTCCTCTAAGCCCCCCAGATGAATCATGTTTGTATCAGCAAGCGCCTGTTTATCCAGCATATCTAATGTTAGATGCCGAATACAGCCGCCAAAATGGGTGATACATCGTTTGCCGTTCGATTCAACTTGAATTGCGCTGAATGGGGAGTTTGTCCCGGGTACGCGAAGCAGTGACGCATAGGGAAGTTTTCTGGCCATGATGTTTTTTGTAATAAAGTCCGTGACATCGGAAAGGTCTCCGACCGCCGTAATTAGGCCTGCACAGCCGCCCAGCTTTTGAAATGCAGAAGCGGCAACAGAAGCAACTCCTCCGCAGGTGTGAACCACTGCCGAAGCGGCAATGCGTTGATCGGAGGCTGGCGGCGCATCCACCAACAGAAGTGTATCCTTCGTTGTGGAACCGATAAAAAGGCAATCCAGCATTCTGCAACTTCCTCCCTAAAAATCTAACATCAATCTAACATTTAAGCTCATTTTCCGCAACCGACTTTTCCTTCACAATTCTACGATTTCCGTTAAACATTATCCGATATCCACAAGCCGACTTGATACAGGGCAATTCTGAATATACGCGGAATGTCAGGGCGGAAGTCTGTTTGTGAAATGAGCTTTGGGTAGTCAAAAAAGGCAGGCCGTGAGTATCTCTCGCGGTCTGCTTTGCCTTGACAAAGAATACACCCGGCTAAGCCTAATCTCATTAAGATAAACCGGAGGCTTTGATTTGATTGGAATAACAAAGACGAGGCAATTTCTGAACATTTTCTAATGGACAGATGCGGAAAGCATGGTACAATGAAGAGGCAGAAAACACCGAGCCAAGCCCCTTAGGGGAAGGTGTAACGACTGGACACGGAGCATCCCACGTGGATGAAGGCACAGTCTGAACTTATGGGCGACCATAAGAGCCGCACAGAAATGATGCGGCCATCGCAATTGCGGTGTAACAAAGTGGAGTAATATGAAGATTTATTCTGAATATGCCGCCTTGACAGTTTTATCTGCCATGTGCGGATAGATGTTGGGAGAAACAACAAAAAAATTTCTTTCAATGGTGGGCTTCCTGCTTGTTGCAGGCTGCCCCCAAATCACAAGGGTTGCCGCTATACTTAATTAGGCACCCTTGTTTGGAAATGCTTTACTGATTGCTGCACTTTTCGGTTTAGCAATCCTTAAAGAGAAAGCAGATCTCAAGCGAAACTAGCTTACAAACGTAAACAAGTTGAGTGATTTTGGAATAAGCACGGAGGTGGAAATCGCCTCCCCATGCAGCGATGTATGGAAAACAACTCCGTAAATTCGGCGAAAATCTGCAGCAAAAAGGCAATGCCTGGTTTTATAAAAACCGGCATTGCCTTTTTATGTCTTTTTGATGGAATTTGCGCTTCATTTTTTAGAATAATGTGCTACACTGAATAGAGCGGAGCACAGCTCCGCAGGGACAGTATAAAACGCGGGGTTCAGACAAAGGAGAGCAATATGGTACTGAGTAAAGTGGAAAAGCCTGCCATTGAAGCGGTGCTGGCGGAAGCAAGCGCGGCGAAGCTGAAGGAACTGGCAAAGAATTACTATGTCAAGGGCTACTCCAAAATGAACAAGACCGCGCTGGTGCAGGCGGTGAGCGCCGCCCTCCGGGAGCCGGAGCGTATGGAGGAGCTTCTCTACATCATCGACCAGCCGGCCTTTCTGCTGTTCAGGCGGGCGGCAAAGAGCCGGGAGCCGGTGAAGGTGAAGAAGGCCCTGCCCGAGCAGTGCGGTCTGCTGGAGGATCTGGGCTATCTCGTCTGCGACGCTTCTCAGAAGGACCTGATCGTGACGGTCCCCGCCGAGATCAGCGCGGTGTTTCACCAGCTGGAGCGGGAGGGCTTCACGGAGTGAAAGGCGCGCTATGATCTGCTGGACAGCTATGCCATGGCCGCAGTTCATCTGTACGGCGCGATCAGCCAGCCGGATCTGGTGGACATCTTCAACCGGCAGAACAGCCAGCCCACCTCGGAGGAGGAGCTGTTCCTGGCGTTGCTCCGTCATGTAGCCGTGGATGCACCCTACTGCTTTTGGGAGGAGAATATCGTCTGCGGGGAGTTCGAGGAGAACAACTTTGAGGATGTGCGGGATCTGCTGCGCCAGTGCGGCGGCAAACCCCGGTATATTCCGGAAAAGGACGCGCTGCTGCGCTATGCCGACTGGAGCTACTATGAGCGCACGCCGCAGATGGACGCCCTGACCGCCTTTTTGATGAACGAGGGGCATCAGCCCCGCCGGGACGCGGAGGAGATCGCCGGAGAGATCCAGTACGCCTGCGTCATTGAGGCCGGCATGGAGCAGATCTACGATATTCTGAGCGACTATGACATGGAGCTTGACGGCAGTGCCGTCGAAGCCTTCGTGAAGGTGATGATGTCCGTCAAAAACAACACGCGGCTCTGGGCCAACAAGGGCTACACGCCCAACGAGCTGGCCGCGCTCTATTACCTGGGCGCGCCGACGGCGGACGGGACCGGCAGAAAGAAGATCGGCCGGAACGATCCGTGTCCCTGCGGCAGCGGAAAGAAATTCAAGAAGTGCTGCGGGCGGTGAACGGTGAGGAGACCTCTCCCCTTTTGACGGTCTAAGGTGTAAAGGCATTGAGATATACGAACATCGGCAGAGGTTGTCCTCTGCCGATGGTTCTTGTTGGTTACGGAAACCGCCGGCTCTGCCGGTTGTTAATGTCGGGAGTTCCCGACCCTGTTGGGGCGGATCATGTTCCCTTTTGTACTTACTTTGCTACATCAAAATAGCCGTTGATAGAATCCACTACATCGGTAATATGGCTGCCGGGCTTGGTGCAAAGAGACACCGCCACAAACAGCACCAGAGATACTGCCATGGCCCATAGGCCAGCGCTGAAGCCCAGAGGAGAAATCTTCAGAACAAAGGTAAAGAGTACCATAATCGCCTCACCCACTACGATACTGGTGATGGCTCCAGCCTTGGTGGCCCGTTTCCAGTACAATCCGCCGATGATCGCCGGCACCAGAGAACCTACACCGCCGTTAGCCAGCGTCAGGAAATCGCTGATCATAGCGGGTTTTGTCAGTGCAAATACGATAGAAATCACACCGAAAATCAGCACACATGCCCTTGCCACCCGGTATTGTTTGACGTCATCCGCGTCCTTATTAATATACTTTTTGTATACATCCGTGGAGATCAGCGTACTGACGGCATGGAGCTGGGAATCGCCAGTGGACATGGACGCCGCCAACGCGCCTGCAATGATCAAGGAGGCGAACACCACGGGCGTATATTTTAGCAGCAACTCCGGCAAAATGGTATCTGCCACTGCCAAGTCTGGCATCAGCACCCGACCCGCCATACTGACTGCCGGGGTAAAGATGTAAATAGAGGTGAGGTAAATGGAGGAAAACACGGCAGACCATTTTAACACCCGCAAATTTTTGCCCGCGAAGAACCGCAGCGTAATATGGGGGAACATCATCATACCAAAGGTGATCACGATCCAGCGGGAAAGCCAGTCCTGCATGGTGCATACACCCTGCGGCCCCGGCAGGGTAAACAGTGCGGGGCACTCCGCATACGCGGCGGCGAATGCGTCCGCTACAGAGGGGAAGTTCTTCAAAACCACCCACAAAGAACCGAACACCAGGCCGACCCACATGAACACACCCTGTGCGGCGTCCGTAATCGCAACGCCCTTCATACCGCCCATCCACACCAGGATGATCATCACAACCATGAATACACTGGCGCCCACTGTATAGCTGAGGGTACCGCCGCTCATGGTGGTAAAGATATAGCTGCAGCCGATGGCCTGCATGGCGACATATGGGATGGTAAACACCATAGTGATGACCGTTACCAGAATTCCAACAGTGTGGGACTCATACACATCCGAGGCATAGTCTGCTACGGAACAGTAGTTGTACCGCTTGCCCAGATACCAGAAACGCCGACCCCAAATCCAGAACAGCACACCGGGCAGCACGGTCCAAAGGCCATTTACCCACCAGCCTACACCGTTTTTGAATACGAAACCGCCAGCGCCCATAAACGCATAGGAGCTGTGATAGGTTGCGCTGAACGTCAGGGTCAGGACAAAGATGCCCAAGCCACCACCGGTAGCAAAGTCCTTGATATTCTTCTGATCCCGCTTCCATGCATAAAAAGCAATGCCCAGCAAAACCACGACGTATGCAGCAAGAATCACCATTCCGATATTCATCCTGTTACCTCCCCTGCTCTGCCCGCTTGCCGAGCTGGATGTCCTTTGGATACCGGGTCCAATCCCACGATTTCAGGCGAAGCGCACCCCATAGAAAATCCAATATCATCACGGCGTACCAGAATTCCAGCCACAAAAACAGCGTCGGCCAACCAAAGGTCATAGGGTGTGCCGCACAATAGGTATTCACAAAGGGCAGAATCGGCGGGTTTACCATCAGTACGCTGAGCATCAGAATGATGTAAAACCAAAGTAAGCCAAGATCTCTCTTTTTCTTCATATTCAGCGGCTCCTTTCCTACGGTTATTGCTTTTGTAGATCCCGGATGACCTCCACCAGATTCTTCACCAGATGTTCATGGTAAATTCGGCCCTTTTCTGCGTCGGACTTGGTGGGTTCCCCTGTGGTACCTCCGGCAATCTCCGCATTTTTCAAGGCGTGGGCATAGGAACTGGGAACATAGCACAGGGTATCGTGGGCGTAGCAGGGGTCCACGGAATAAAGCTTCTGGTCCTTGATGGGATTATCCTGCGCACGGTCCATATGCACATACTCCGGGAATTTGTAGAGCATATGAGAGGTTTCCACCTCTTCCGCATGGCCCACCGGTCCAAAGCCCAGTTCGCCAACAATGTCCTTTGACATATAAGCCGGGTCAAAAATCTTCACCGTGACACCGAGCTCCCGCTGGGCACGCTCTGCCGCAATCTGCATCCAGACCACATTGACAATACGGTGTCCGTTGATGAGAATGATTTTGTCCAGGCCGTGGGCCTTCAGGGATGCCATCATATCATACGTCAAATCAATCAGCGGCTCCGGCCGGATCGTAATGGTACCGGGACGCACCATATGATGGGGACTCCAGCCAAACCACAGAGGCGGCGTCACTACTGCGTCGGTTTCTTCGCCAGCGCACTCCGCAAGAGTGATTGCTACATAGGTATCCGTGCCAACCGGCAGATGGGTGCTGTGCTGCTCTACGCTGCCCACTGGGATAATGGCCACGCCCTTGGCCTTCTTAATTGCCTCCTGCACCTCCGGCCACGTCTTGGTTTGAAGCCAACAACTCATACGTATCATCCTCCTCAAACATACCTATAAATTTAGAGCATATAACATCCGCCCTATGCAGTCATTATGCTCTGTACGCGGGCAAATTTCCGTGCTGCGCAGCACACTTGCGAAAATAAGACCAAATTTTCCAAACAACTTCCGCACATTTTTGGCTGTTTTGCCCTTTTGGGGCGAGCGAAGATCTGCGGAGCAAGAAGTCCTTCTTGACTACGGAAGACTCTATGGGTATAATCACCGTTAACATTATCCTGCGTCAGTTGTGTTTACGAGGAGGGAGTTCATGGATCAGCTGTTCACCCAGGCAGAAATCTGCCGCCATTGCCGGACGGCACTGCGGTCGGCCTTCGAGCACACAGGCACTCCTGTGGTCTATCATCGCAGACAAATGATTGCATGGAGCGGTGATTCCGCACAGCACGTCTGCCTGATTCTGGATGGCTGTGTGAAGCAGTATCTCCTCGCTCCGGACGGCAGTGCCCACACCATTCTTCTTCTGGGACAGGGAGATATTTTCAATGAAGTCACCCTCTTTCACAATGACACCAGCTATGCTGCCACGCAGGCCGTCAGCGATACAACGCTGGTGAAAATCCAGACGGATGTCTTCCATGCGGTTTTAAAAGAGCATCCCACGCTGTATGGGGATATATCCCAGCTGCTTTCCTACAAGCTGCGCATTACCATGGCCCATATCTATGATCTCTCTTTTGAACCTGTGGAACACCGGCTGCAAAATTTGCTGCGCCGTCTCTGCGCCCAGATGGGAGAACCCACAGCGGATGGCATCCGCATTCCCTATGTATTCACCCATGAGGACCTGGCTCAGATGATCTCTGCCGGACGGAGCAATGTCAGCCGCTGTATGAATCGTTTTTATTCACGGGATTGGGTCCGTCTTGAGGGCCGGTGCATCGTGCTTCGAGACGGTGCATTCTCTGCATAGTGATACTTTTTATGAAAAAAGAGCCAGCCCCATTGGTGTGAGGCTGGCTCTTTCCATTGCCTTGACAAAGCGCCTCCCCGGCGAAGCCTGCTCTCATTAAGATGAACCGTTAAAAGACCCCGTCTCTGAGCGAGAACGCCAGAGACGGGGTCACTAACACATAGATCGGATATTCGCGTCGGGCGTAACTAACTGACAGACTGTTTGGCCAATGGAGAGTGATCGTAAAGTATCTCAGCCGGTCCAGTCGGCCCGGGCCTCCCGGACGTCAATGTGGGTAAAGCCCTGTCCGGCGTACACGCCCACGCCGCCCCAGTCCGGCATGAGTTCTCTTGCGTAGGCCGCCACCGCTGCCGGGGTCTGGCCGCGCACGGAAATGTCAGCCGCCGTGCCGTAGCAGTGCTGGCTGTGGGCCGCGCCGCCTACCTTGGCGTTGTACTGGGGCGTCCGGTAGGCGCTGTGGATGACCACCGGGGCGGCAAAATGGCTGCGGATGCTCTGCAAGACCATCACCAGCCGGGGGGCGGTCAGAACGGCGTCGCTGCCGTCCTTGCAGGCAAATTCTTTCACGGTAAAGTTGGCGGACAGCTTTTTGCCGCCGTCCTTCGCCTTGGAATAGGCGTTGATCTCGACCATTGGCTTTTCTCCTTTCGGTTCGTCGGTTTGTTCGTTTTTCAGCTTCCAGACGAGGAAGAACGGGATCACCCGCCCGTCCCCGGCGATGCCCTCCCCTGCCGCATCCATGAAGCAGGTAGACCCACCTCCGTCCATCATGATGGCGTTGTCCCAGCCGGACGCGGCCAGCAGGTCCCGGAGTTGCTCCGGCGTGTGCCGGTCCCGGCTCACATAGTAGGCGTATCGCCCGTTCTTGGTGCCAATGGCTGTCCGTGGGGCGCGGTAGCGCATATCCGCTCCGCAGGTGACGGGGTTGATCTTCTTCCCGCCGATGATGAGGTGGACGCACTCCATGTAATTCGCGTCCCCATTGGGTACGGTTTTTACGCCGAAATCCTCCGGGGTGTTCCAACTGACGGCCCACGCCCGGTAGTTCGGGGCTTTGTGTACCTTGCCGTCTGCTTTCAGGTGGCAGGCTGGTGTCTGGTTCCGCAGAAAAATGGAGCCGTTGCAGATGGCGTCCCCGCCCGTCTCCGCCAGCATTTTCCGCAGGTTGGCCGGGGTGGAGGGGAGATGCTTCCGGTTGAAATAGATCTTGATGAATTGGAGGTCGGAGAGCGGGACGGTGCCCGCTCTCGTGCTCATGTGTGAGCCTCCGTGCCCTTGCCCTGATCGCCGGTCTGGTGCAGCACGTCCAGCATATTTTTCACAAAGGCCGGGTACGGAACGCCCATCACCGCCGTGTTTTCCAATACGGAAAGGCCCTCGTTGGCGATGAAGAACAGACACACCGCATCCCGGACGAAATCGCTGTGGGTGGCCTGATCCAGCAGCGCCGCCATCCACACCA
>ERZ832317.2714-NODE-2714-length-19791-cov-5.374747_pt1 | contig 19791 bp, 20 predicted proteins | sample MGYA00519695_ERZ832317 | MGnify/ENA primary metagenome ERZ832317 (study PRJEB31850, sample SAMEA3708726) | human gut metagenome | biome: human gut; feature: human-associated habitat; material: faeces | place: China | collected 2014 ...
ATTGCTCTGATGTCAGTTACTTCCTTCGTTGGATTGGAAAAAATGTTTCTGATCTTACACTTGAAGATGCGGAAAGTTTTCTTACTGCCAAACGTCTGGAAGGAAGGTCTCCTGAAACTCACAATCACTATCGGTCTGCAATCAAGTTCTTATATAAAAAGGTGCTGAAGATTGTCTGGGATGATGACACTGTTCCGGCTATGAAAAGAGAGCGAAATCTTCCTGCCGTTCTATCCCGCGATGAAATAAATGCAATCATTGACGCCACTCCGAATCTGAAGCATAAAGCGATTATTGCAACTATGTATTCTTCTGGATTACGTGTATCAGAGGTTGTTCATCTTCATTATGATGACATTTCACGTACCAACATGACAATTCATGTTCGTGAAACCAAAGGCAGAATTGACAGGTATACAATTCTGTCTCAAAAAAATTTAGACCTTCTCACAGAGTATTGGTACAAATGTGGTCGCCCTAAAAATGAAGTGCTATAATAAAGTTGTAACAGAGATGGCTAGCCGCATGAGTTAATACAGATATTTTTTTAGCCAAAAGTGTTACAAAAAAGCTTGACCACAACAGCCACCACGCTGCTTTTCTGTTCCACGATTTTGTGCTGTAGCGCCGTCATCTTTATTTGAGTATCATGCAGGCACTCAAGAGTACTGCTATTCCTCTTCCGCCTGTTCCAAGCATTTCTGAATAGTTTCCCCTTTAATAGTGTGCTTTATCGTACTAAGCCGACAAATTTGCCGCTATACATCATTCATTCAAAAATCTGTTTTCGGTATCTTAAAAACAGCATTGTCAAAATGCGTGAGATTGTGTTATAATTACACGATAGTGTGTGCTGGCATATAAATTCCATCTGTGCATGGCGTGCGAAGCGCAGATGATAGATGTGACTGGCACCAGTAACAATTTGATTACGAAGAAAATACGCACGCAGAAAAGAGGATATCATGGCAGAAAAGAAAAACATCTTGACCGAAGAAGGTCTTGCAAAACTGGAAGATGAATTACAGGACTTAAAGGTAAATAGACGTAAAGAAGTTGCAGCAAAGATTAAAGAGGCAAGAGAACAGGGTGACTTGTCCGAGAACGCCGAGTATGATGCAGCGAAAGATGAGCAGAGAGATATTGAGATCCGTATTGAAGAGATCGAGAAGATCTTGAAAAATGCAGAGGTTGTCAGCAGCAAAGATGTTGATGCTAATGCGATCAACATTGGTTCTACCGTTCGCATCAAAGATCTTTCTTCCGGAGAAGAGATGCAGTATAAGATCGTAGGTTCTACGGAGGCAGACATTCTTGGTGGTAAGATTTCCAATGAGTCTCCGGTTGGTGTTGCATTGATCGGTGCGAAAGCAGGTCAGACTGTTGATGTTGAAACACCAAAGGGAACTGTATTGCAATATGAGATCCTTGAGATTCAAAAATAATAAATGCAATGCGAGATCCTTGAAATATAGAAATAATAGATTTTGTATAATAGCATGAACTTGCAGAAACAAGAAAATCTGCATACAGAAATCGTCGATAGATATAAGAGAAAGGGGCTAAGATCGTGGCTGAGCAGCAGAAGAAACCACAGAAGGAGCAGGATATCAACCAGCTTCTCAAAGTTCGTAGAGAAAAATTAGCAAATTTACAGGCAGAAGGCAAGGATCCTTTTGTTATTACAAAATATGATGTTACACATCATTCTATGGAGATCAAAGATAACTATGATACATTAGAGGGAAAAGAAGTGTCAGTGGCAGGCCGTATGATGTTTAAGCGTGTCATGGGCAAGGCATCTTTCTGTAATGTGCAGGATCTTCAGGGTAACATTCAGGCATATGTCGCTAGAGATGACATTGGCGAGGATTCCTATAAGGATTTCAAAAAATATGATGTAGGAGATATTCTTGGTATCAAAGGATTTGTCTTTAAGACAAAGACCGGAGAGATCTCTATCCATGCGAAGGAAGTTACGTTATTATCTAAGAGTCTGCAGATCCTTCCGGAGAAATATCATGGACTGACTGACACAGATACTCGTTATCGTCAGCGTTATGTCGATTTGATCATGAATGAAGACGTTAAAGATACTTTTATCAAGCGTTCCAAGGTAATCAGCAGCATTCGCCGCTATTTGGATGGACAGGGCTTTATGGAGGTTGAGACCCCAATGCTTGTCTCCAATGCCGGTGGTGCAGCCGCAAGACCATTTGAGACACACTTTAATGCTTTGGACGAAGACTTAAAACTTCGTATTTCTTTGGAGTTGTACTTAAAGAGATTGATCGTGGGCGGCATGGAGCGTGTATACGAGATCGGCCGTGTATTCCGTAACGAGGGATTGGACACTAGACACAATCCGGAGTTCACGTTGATGGAGTTATATCAGGCATATACAGACTATCACGGCATGATGGATCTGACAGAGAACCTGTATCGTTACATTGCAAAGGAAGTAACCGGTTCGGAGGTGCTTACTTACGACGAGCATACAATGGATCTGTCCAAGCCGTTTGAGCGTATCACAATGGTAGACGCGGTTAAGAAGTACGCAAATGTTGACTTCAACGAAGTTGCAGATACAGCCGCTGCTAAGAAATTGGCAGATGAGCATCATATTGAATATGAGGATCGTCATGAAAAAGGTGACATTCTCAACCTCTTCTTCGAGGAATATGTAGAGGAGCATTTGATCCAGCCAACCTTTATTATGGATCATCCGATTGAGATTTCTCCTCTGACTAAGAAGAAACCGGACAATCCGGATTATGTAGAGCGTTTTGAGTTCTTTATGAACGGCTGGGAGATGGCAAATGCATACTCTGAGTTGAATGATCCGATCGATCAGAGAGAGCGTTTCGAGGCACAGGAGAAAGCGTTTGAAGCTGGTGATGATGAAGCAAATCACACCGATGAGGACTTCTTGAATGCTTTGAGCATTGGTATGCCTCCTACCGGCGGAATTGGATTTGGTATTGACCGCATGGTTATGATGATGACAAACTCACCGGCAATTAGAGATGTGTTGTTGTTCCCGACAATGAAAACACTTGATAAGTAAGAATAGGCAGAAATGCTAATAAAATAAGGCATTCCCGAGCTTTTAGGGAGTGCCTTTTTTAGTGCTACTGTTATAAATACTGTTATTTTTGTGTTTTTTCTTTGATGTTCATTAGTAGATGTTGTATTTCTAATAACAAGATATTTGATATATCGTCTGCCTGTAAAGGAATACTTGTAGTATCTGTTTTGTATAATACTTCCTGTACTTTTTCATTGTCACATTCAAAAGTCGCATTTTGTGAATAGAGGTAATTGCAGATTGTGTCTAATAGATAGTTGCCATCACTTGTTCCTAATAACAAATTTATAATTTCTGCTGTTGGCACAACATATGGATTAAGTAATTTCATTTTTGTTTTATATTGTCTTTGGATTTTAGGTGCTTCAAGTAATCGTTGGATACTTTTATTTGTAAGTCCCGTTTTGGCTTGAATGTCTGTTTCAACTTTTGTTTTACCTGTCATAGATTCATCAAAAAAGTATTCTAAGTCACAATTATATATTTCACATAGACTAAAAAGATACTTATACGGTGGAATATATTCATTGCTTAAACTTTCCCATTTGTAGTACATTGTACGAATACTATCCTGCATATCATTGTCTGAGGTTGAATGTTTTTGGCTAAGTAATTCGGCTAATTCTTGCACAGTATAATTTTTTTCGTCTCTTAACTCACGAAGTCTTTTTTTAACTGTAATTGTCTTGTATCTAATCATATACATATACCTCCGTTTTACTAATAATAAATCAACTGTTTGTATATTTACAGTAACACATGTTTGTATTATTGTAAATATGTAAATGAGACAAACAGAAAGGAGTGAGCAGGAATGAGAGCAACTAATCAAAATGAATCCATTATAAGTCAAGACAGATTGGCGGTAACAACGGAAAGACTACAAAACATTTTAGATTGTGGTAGACCGACAGCGGTTGAGATTGGAACACTTGCAAAAGCAAGAGTTGAGGTTGGACGTCGGGTGCTTTGGAATATTTCAAAGGTTCAAAAGTATCTTGACACAATAGCCACTGAATAAGATAGGAGAAAAATATGATACAACGAAATGAAATTTTAACAACAGATGAAGCATTAGCAATGATTTGTCGCAGTAAATCATGGTTTTATGCACATTGTAACGAGAGTGATTTCCCAAGAAGAATATACTGGGACAATGGCAGGCAGAAATATTTTAAGCGTGATGAGTGGCTAGAGTTTTGCGAGCAACACAACATTGAAATTATAAGAAATATTTAGGAGGGCTAAAATGATTGTAGCAGGCTATACAGATAGTTGGGAAAACAGCATTGACGCAGTGGCAAAAGGCGAAAAGGTAGTTGTACTTGTTTATGATAGCAAGCAACCAACTGTACGAATGTATAACTTTGCAGAGGATGAAGCAAAAGAAATGCAGGGAATTATTGACGAATGGATGGCTGATTTTTATGCGAATTAGCATTGATGATTTGGAAAAGTATTACAACAAGCCGAGGGAAAGCAATGGCACTTATATTACAAAGTCACAGCACGAAAGGAAAAATGCAGACCCACAGCTAAATTGCACCGTGTACGAAATAAGACTGCCCCGCTTTTCTAACGAGAAAGACACAAAGAAATGCTTTACACGATTAGCAAACTTTTTAAGTAGGAATATTCATTATGGAACAGTTGCGGTATTGGGATATAGCAATCACGCAAAATGGACACCCTATCGCTTTGAACAAGGAAGCAAAGGGGGACGGGCAAAGAAAATATTTAATAATGCAAATAGTTATAAAAGACAACCGCATATTCACTTAAACATTGCAGGAAATGAAGCACACAGGGTAGCAACAAAGCTATACACAAATGAAAGTCGTTTATACAAGCGTAAATACGGCAAACCATTTCCAAAAATTCAGCGTGATGTTGTAAGAAGCAAGGCAGGGCGTAATTTAAGTCGTGAATACATTGCATGGCAAAGTACTTTATATCGGGAATTTGGAGATGTGGACAGCTTTATACAAGAGCATGACTTAGGAGAAAGAAGAAATAACAGCTTTTATGATGATGAGTATTGATGGGTCAGAAATACATTTTTGTATTTTAAGCATAACTACAAACACGAAAGAAAGCTAGTATTTACAATGGTTTGCAGTATGTAGGCAATACGGACAGCAGACTACTAAAATATATAATCTATATAACTATATGTGTATATATACACAGAAAGGAGCAAGTATGTTTTACGGATATACGGAACAAGTTGAACGATTAAAAGCAAAAATTGAGGAAAAGGACACAACGCAAGTACATTTTTTAGATTTGCGGAAAGATGGAACATTTATAGATGCAGATACGAAAGTTGTATATAGAAACTGGGAAGAAGTTGAGAAAAAGCTGTCGGGAGTAGCAATTATAGATGATATTCCGGATAATGAAGAAATAAGCGAGGGGGGTGCAGAATGATTGCGAATTAGTGATGAAAGAATGATTGAAGCACTTATAACAACTGAAAGTATAACAAAGTGTGCGGAAGTGCTAGGGTGCAACAGAAAAAGCATATATGACAGGTTAAAAAAGCCCGAATTTTACACAAAGCTACAACAACAGCGTAAAGATTGTTTTGCTTTAACGACTAGCAAAATAACAAATGCACAGGAACAGGCTGTGCAAACGCTTATAGACATTATGAGCAGTGAGGATGCAAGTGATGGATGCAAAATAAAGGCAAGTCAGATAATACTTGATACTTGTATAAAGACTACACAGCAAATTGATGTTATAGACCAAATACATGAGCTTAAACAAATGATGAAAATGCGGGAAATGTAACGCAACTAAACAAGAAATATATACGAAAGGAAGTGAGAATATGCAGAATTTAGCAACAGATGTTTTACACGACTTAAAGAAGCATTGTAGAGCGTGGCAGATAGCGACAGTTATTACAGCAGTTATTGCTATTGTGGAACTTGTAATTATTGTGTTTTAGAAAGAGGTTTTTATGAAACGAGATACCCCAATCCCCAATGCCCCAGTATTTGCTAATTTAAGAAATCGAGGATTGACGTGCATTGGTATAGCAGGAACAGAAAAAGGACTTGAAAGAGCAAGGTCGCAAGGACTAACGATTTTCGAGCCACGATTGAATTGCAGTACAAAAGAATACAACGAGATTGTAAGACGTAGACAAAAATATGACAAGTAAAGGAGATTTATAATTTATGAAAGATATGACAATTACAACAGGCGGAGTATATGATGCAATGATGCAGGCGGAGAAATTAAGACAGCAATATGAAAATGCTGTGCATGATGTTAGCACAGACAGAGATTTAAGTGCAGAGGGAAAGGAAAAGAAAATAGCCGTTATTAAGGCTGATTATACAAAGAAGAATGACGAACTGAAAGCACTTATGATTGATGCTGTGGAAGAAATTAAGGGAACTATTGCAAGTACACCTTATGAATATAGTGATGAACTGGCACACAGTATTGATTATATTAAGACAATGGCAGATGCAGGAATTTTAACGGATGCAATGTTTACACATGAAATGGACAAGTATAGAGGTCGTGAAATGGATTATGTTTTTGCAAGAGAAAAGCTGAAAGGTTCAATTCCTGTTGAAAGATTTGATACTTATGCTTTTTCTACTTACGGAAATTATGATGTAAATGGCAAGCGTTCTTTTGTATCACCGCTTGAACATTTTGACAAGTTGGAGGAATATATTAAAGCAGGTAATGATATTATGACCGCACACATGATGGAACAGACAGAAAACAAGCTAGGTATTGAAAGCGTAGGCAGACGGAGTTATAGAGAACAGCAAAAAGCAAAGTTACACACTATGACAGAGAATACACCACAGCTTATCTAATTTATAAGCAAGAAACAACAAAAATCACGTCAAATTTGCGTTTTAAGTGTTGAGGTGTACATTTATATACCCTAGCACCTAAAAACGCAAATATGCGTGAAATATAAAGCAAGTTACTTTATAAAAGTTATCAACAAGTTATCCACAAAGTTATCCACAATCCTGAAAAATACATACGGATTTTACAACAAAAATAACAGTATTTTATAACAGTAAGGAAGTAAAGGTGTGAAAAACCCTTGTATTTACAAGCTTTTTTGAAAAATGTTTACATTGTAAATAATAAAATATTGTGTTTTTGGCTATTCTGTTATATAATTATTGTACGGACAACAAATAGAGAGGTGATGAAATGAACAGTCCGAAAAAGCGAGGTAGACCTAAAGAAAGCAATCCAAGAAATAAGCGTTTTGAAGTGCGAATGACACAAGAGCAGGAAAAATTACTTGCAGAGTGTTCAGAAAAGGCAGGAATTACAAAAACAGACGTGATTATAAAAGGAATTGAATTGTTTAGGAATACATTATAAAAGGCTAGTCACTCCCCGACCAAAGCGAATGACTAACCCATACATAGAGTACAGACAGAATATCCGTACTGTGAAATATTTTATCATAGTGCAGATAATCTATCAATCAGTATTAGAAAGGTTATAGGTGGCATTATGGCAAGAAAAAAAGCAAGTAAGAGATATGATAGTAAGGGAATCGTGTTAAAAACTGGTGAATATCAACGCAAAGACGGAATGTATCTTTACAAGTATAAAGATACAATGGGTAAGCAGAGAATTATATATAGTTCAACATTGGCAGAACTAAGAGCCAAGAAAGAACAGACGGAGCAGGACTTAAAGGACGGTATTAAAACTGCAAAGGAAAATACATTGACCGTAAATGATATGTTTGATAGGTATATAGTAACTAAGACAGAATTAAAAGACAGTACACGAAATAATTACAAGTATATGTATGAGCATTATATTAGAGATTCATTTGGACAAAAAAAGCTTGCTAGTGTGAAGTATTCAGACGTAAAAGCGTTTTATACATCTTTGATAAAAGATAAAGGATTCAAGCCGAACTCAATGGAAATAGTGCATACAATATTACACCCTACCTTTACCCTTGCGGTGCGTGATGATTATATCCGTAAGAATCCGACAGACGGAGTAATGGCAGAAATTAAGAAATCTCATAATTGGGAAAAGCCTAAAAGACACGCATTGACAGAAGAACAGCAAACAGCTTTTATAAATTTTGTGGCAAATAGTGATACATACAGTCACTGGTTACCTTTATTCACAACATTTTTAGGAACTGGTTGTAGAGTGGGAGAAATAATCGGTTTACGTTGGAAAGACTGTGATTTTGACAACAATAGTATAAGTATCAATCATAATATGATTTATAGACAACAAGAGGACGGAAAGTGTGAATTTCATATTACAACACCTAAGACAGAATCGGGAAAACGAACTATTCCAATGCTTGCAGAAGTAAAAAAAGCATTACTTACAGAGCGTAAGAATCAAGTTGCACAGGGTACATTTTTTAACAATACAGTTGTAGACGGATACAAGGGCTTTGTATTTGTGAATCGTTTCGGATATATTCATAACCCAATGACAATCAATCGTGCAATAGTGCGTATTTATAAAGCATATAATGAGCAAGAAACAAAGCAGGCAAAAAAAGAAAATAGAGAGCCTATATTGATACCGCATTTTAGTGTGCATAATTTACGCCATACCTTTTGTACAAGATTTTGTGAAAATGAATCTAACATAAAGGTAATTCAAGATATAATGGGGCATAGTGATATCACAACAACAATGAATATATATGCAGAAGCCACAGAGAAGAAAAAGCAGGAAAGTTTTAAGAATTTGGAGGGCAAAATAAAAATTTGCTAGTATAAAATTATAACGATTATGAACCACCAAAGCAGAAATGCAGAGGTGGTTTTTTAGTGTTACAAATACTGTTATTTTTTATGCTTGTTACTGTTATATATTACTGTTATTTTTGCAATACGCTACACAAAGCAAGACAAAACGAAAATAGCCTAAAGCCATTGTATTTACTGGGTTTCTTGCTATATGACAAAACAAGACAACACTATACAAAATCAAAGTTGCGAGGTTGTATTTTAATCCCGACAATGAAGAGCCTCGACAAGTAAATTTCTATAAATAGGTGTTTAAACCGTGTAAAATGAATTAAGAAAATAAAAAACCTTTTCAAAATGAGAAATCATTTTGAAAAGGTTTTTTTATTTTGAAAAGGCTTTTTATTATGGAAGATCTTTACCAAGATCCACCGCCGCCTCCGCCGGAACCACCGCCGGAATGACCGCCACCAGAACCTCCACTTCCCTTAGAGCTTGGCGTCGACGTCATTGCCGCTGCGGCAGACCGCATCGTCGTATTCATAAAATGATGGAACCGCACTGTATCAAACGTGTTGTAATGCCCATGAGATGAATACCATTGCGGTGGTTCGATCGCAATAGATTCAAATTTCTCCATCCATATATCCGACACGTCAAGCACATATGCATACGGCAATATATTGTAGAAATACTGCGGTTCACGCTCTACCATGGTCTCCAGGCGATCTTTTTCTGCTGTCTGCAAAAATGTCCGAAATCCTCGTAAGCGTCCCAAAACCTCTGTGCCATACTCTGTACGCTTTGGCATATAATGATCAAAGAACATGATCACACCACATGCGATGATCGCCAACACAAAGGCGATCCGATAAATTGTCGGTGTATATAACACAACATTACGCAGTCCCAGACAATATCCGCTGATCATAGCGATCGACATCACGACGCTGAGGATCTTACTAAAGATCGTCTCTGAACTAAAGATCGTCCGAATAATAAATGCCAGCACAAAACCAAACATGATCGGTATTGTTAGTGAAAATGTCGCATTGTATGTATAATCATATATCGGCAGATACGTTGCTAAAAAGAAAATCCCCGCCATCATCGCATAACAGATCAAATGCTTATTAATGGAATTGGCATAAAACAACACTTGTCTATTTTGCTTTGTATTTACCATTTTCAAGATCTTATTCACCGTCTTGTAGAATTTATCCTTCAGCTGATCTTTATTGGTAACATCAAAGCCACGAAACAATCCTTTCATGAATGCCCGTTCTATCGCATTATTTCCATCATATTCTTTCAATTTGCGGATCGTAAAATCCTGATTTCCAAGCAGGCCCTTCTTCCCTTCAACAATTTCTATATAACCCTTTTGTGCCAGGTACACTAACAACGATATAACATCATTCGCATCCACCTTGCCCTTATAGGCAAAGGCTGCCTCTACACTATTGAATTCCTTTGGCGGATGGAACTGTATCGTTTCCACTACCACATTATCCCGTCCGACTTTCCACCAAAGCAGAAATGCTGCACCCGCTGCTGCCAAGGACAACAAAATACTGATCAGCGCCGGCCAGATCCTTTGTTTGACCTGATCATAATATCCATCCGGTAAGACCATTCTAACTGTAACTGCCTCTCCTGGATTTAAGATAATGGAGGAATCTACATATCCTTCCATCACTTTGCCATTGATCGTATACTGCAGTCCCTCATTATTAGTCGAACCACTCTCACCATATGCCATACCGACTTTACTTTCGTCAATATCTTCCGGCATCATGATATGAAAGGTAACATTTTGGATCGTTGTATCCCAACTGGTTCCAATGATATTATAATAGAACTCATCTTCCCCTTTACGTACATCTTTCCCCATATTGTAATCGTAAGAAATGTGATACATATGCTCGCCAACAAGCGTCTTATTCTTATCTCCCAGCTGAATACGGCAATAAGAACCCTCTCGGCCTACGGTCCTTTTTTCACCATAGGTTTTGATATTCGTTACGCGCGCCTGAATACGGGAAGTTGATCCATCCTCACGACTTACGTTATTGATAACCGGTATGTCTCGGTAAATACCATGTCTCGCCTGGTTAAAGTTCACCTGCAGCCTCTCCGTAACATGATACACATTATCCTTACCAACTTTAACTGTGACATCGTATCCTTGTATCTCGTAGGGATAATAAGAGTCTGCCAAAGCCGGTTTTGCCATCAGCAAAATCCCGGCAAGCAACATAAAGCCAAAAAGCTTTCCTTTTCTCCAAATGCTCTCCACCACTAAAATTTCACCTGCACATTCTGCCGCTCAACAGCATTCTCAACCTCAAACATCTTCTTTGTCTCAAAATGAAACAGACCGGCGATCAAACTTCCCGGAAACATCTGTACTTTCATATTGTACTGCTTCACCGCACCGTTATAATATTTTCTTGCATTTGCAATATCATCCTCTGTTTCCTTCAGATTATGACTCAGATCCATAAAATTCTGATTTGCTTTCAGATCCGGATACTGCTCTGCCACTGCCATGATCTGTGGTATCATTTTAGAGATCTGTGCACCATTCTGAATCTTTTCCTCCGGTGTCATTGCGTCATAACTGCCGGTACGCAGCGATATCACCTTTTCCAATGTTTCTTTCTCATGCGAAGCATATCCTTTGACTGTTTCCACCAGATTTGGGATCAGATCATAACGTTTTTTCAGATACACATCCATCGTTGCAAATGCCTCATCTACAACAATTCTTCCTTTGATCAGCCCATTGTATGTACCAATCACCCAACAAACGATCAATAGTACAACAACTATTCCAATAATCCATCCTATCATCTTTGTTCCTCCTATGCTTTTGCGGGATCAAACCCATTACGGCTACCGGTTGCAACTGCACCATCCTCACGAGAAGTGCGAAATGGTGCTGCCGGAATGCCGTTTTGTCCAAACAACGTTACCGGTCGATAATTAGTCCAGCAATATCTTCCGTATACAGGTTCTTTCACCTCATCACAAGTCAGTTCTATTTCTTCTCCCTTTAGAACTGCCTTCGCCTCATGATACACTTTATCTTTACCGGCAAGTTCAAAACCGGTTAAAGTTTCCTCTGTACAATGTAGTCCCTTCGCATGGGCAAATGATACAATCATCGCACTATTCTCAATGCGGTAAGACTGATACATCGGGCCAAACGCCTCTTCTTTCGTGCATAAACCATACACTTCATACATTGCCTGCAAAGCGAGACGCTCACCAACGCTGTCTTTCTCTGTCGGATGAATATTGCCAAACTCACCCTTATCCAGAATCACCGCAATCCCGGTATGCTTGAACGTGTCGAACACACGCATCTGTGCCTCTCGAATAAATGGCCAGTTCTGGTAATCCGGCTCCCCCTCTCCATTTTGGAACATCGGAAGCTGTACCAGCATAAACGGTAACGTATCATCTTTCCAATCGCCTCTCCACTGACGGATCAGCGCTGATAACAAGGAGTAATAGCGGTATGGACGATGATCGTCCTCCTCTCCCTGATAATACAAAAATCCACGTAACGTATACGGACAAACTCTTTGCAGCATCGACTCGTACAAACCACACGGTCTGGTCTCTGAACGTGGTCCCATTGGTCCCGGATATTGATTCTCACCGTACAGACGTAATGCCTCCTCCCAAGTCGGGTTCTCTGCTGTCTCGTAATATTTCCCTACATTTTTGTCAAACTCTGCCTGATATACAAGATATGCCTCACGCGCTTTGATATATTCCTCCGGATCCTGCTCAGCAATAATTGCATCATAATCATCAATATACTCTTTGATCTCCTGCGTTCCTTCCAACGCTTCACGGCTCACCCAGCAGGAAGCAGACGTTCCGCCCCAGTTACAGCCAATAATGCCGACGGTTACCCCTGTCTCTCGCGCGATCTTATCTGCAAAATAATATGCAACCGCTGACCATCGTCCTGCCTTATCCGGCGTACACAGATCCCATGCACTTTCCTTTTCTGCTTCTTCCAACTTATCCCCTACATACGGAACCTGTGGAGTATAATAATAGCGTACTCCATCATTATGTATATTTTGAACGATCTCCTTGCCGTTTTTGCTATTTTGCAACTCCAGCTCCATATTGGACTGACCGCCGGCAAGCCATACTTCGCCGATCATAACATCTTCATACACCACTTGTTCTGTCTGAGACTGCACCGTCAGTGTATATGGTCCACCTGCCTCAAATGGCGGTAATATAGCCTGGAACCTTCCCTGTTCCGGAACCACACTCACAGATTTGTCTGCCAAAGTAATCTTAAGCGACTCTGCATCACTGTCTCCCCATACGCTGATATTTTTCTGTCTCTGCAAAACCATGTGACTGCTAAAAACAGCTGATAATTGAATCATTCTTTTATCCTCTTTTCACTTATTTATTAGTGTGATGTTTTCTTGCCTACCGGTGCCTGAAACGGTTTCTCCTGCTCCGTTCCCAGATCCATCACATAGACAGATTTTCCATCATATGTTTCATAAAACAAATACTTACTTGTCAGATGCAGATAATTGTAATTGCCATCCGCGATCTTACGCACTTCTCCACCCTCTAAATCCTTTACATACAATCCATTGCTCGTTCCATTATCTACCTGATAATATACAGCACTCTCCTTTTCATCCACATTATATGTCGCCAAGCGGTCTGAAACGATCGTGACCGGATCAGAGCCATCCAAATTCACACGTACTAATGCATAATTTTGTGACATATCTATAAAATACAAATGCTCTCCTGCCCGAATCAATGAAGTACAATTACCATTGTAAATTGTCTGCTCATCTGAACCGTTAATATTAATGGTATGTATGTTATGATCCTTGTCATAACCTGTATAATACATAACGCCCTGCGAAATAGAATACGGCGATACTCCCTCATCCAACAATAATTCATCGCTGGAGCCGTCCATCTTAGCTGCATTTAACTGTAATCCCTTTTTTTCATCGTAATGCTGATAATACAGATAGTTTCCGTATAAGCACACAGACTGTGTCGGATCATCATACAGCTTACCCATATTTTTGCCATCGGTCGTTAAGCGGAACAATCCCGTTTTACTTAATGCCAACACATTACCGCCGGTAACACTCTTGCGGTCATTACGTCTCGTATAGAAAATATAATCACCTGCAACATTCAAATAACTAACCGTATCTCCATGTAATTTCGTGCTTTTCTGTAATTTATCATCTGTTACATAGAGAGAATCGTTATCATACGGATCAGCATAATAGATCCTGCCATCTGCCTCGCAAAACTTACCCCCGTTAAGCAGATTTCCTGCCGTATTTCCTGTCGTATTCGGATCATCATATAGCTGTACTTTCGTCTTCTGCCACATAAAAAATCCCACAACAACCAAAATCACCGCCCCAAGACCCCCTAAGATCCGATTCCGTACATGATGTTTGGAACTTGCTGCCATTCTTCACTCTCCCTTTCAAAACCACGATTACCCACCTCTATAAGAATACCATGCTGCAAATGACTAATCAAGTGCCATCAGCAGCATAAAATCATCTTCTCTCACTGATCAAGCGCCATCAGTAGTTCGTGAATTGTCTTTGAGCAGATCGGATGTACCCGATATGGTGCGATCTGATCAAGCGGTTCCAACACAAATCTTCGGTTACACATTTCCGGATGCGGAATAGTAAGATTCTCTTCTACAACGACCTCATCATCATACAATAATATGTCCACATCGATCGTTCGCGGCCCCCAATGAATGGTTCGAACACGATCTAATTTCTTCTCAATGACTCCAATCTGATCCAAAATCTGTTGAGGCGTATATAATGTCTGCATAACAACCGCACCATTCAAAAAATCATCCTGCTCGACACCGCCTACCGGTTCCGTCACGATATAATCTGATACTTTTACCAATTGATTATGCTCATCTGCTGCCAAGATTTCCAAAGCCTGGTCAAGATTAGCATGCTTATCCCCCATATTGGAACCAATTCCCAAGCATACCGTATGCCATCCTCTTTGAATCTCTACAGAAACCGTCTTAAGCGGCAGTCGTATCGGTGCCCACGGCTTATCTATCCGAAGCGACAATGACTTCACCAACGGAAATGTTAATAAGATCTGCTCTGCCAAGTGTCCGGCAAGGTGCTCGATCAACTGAAACGTATTGCGTTTCGTCTCTGAATGGATCAGTTCCGCTACCTCTACGTAATTAACAGCATCTTCTATATCATCCGATTCGGCTGCCTTGCTTGTATCAACAGTAAGATCTACTGATACAACAAACTTTTGTCCCAGTTCATTTTCTTGTTTCAGTACTCCATGATTGGCAAATACTTCTAATTCCTTAATTTGAATGTGATCCATGATCCATCCTCCCCGCTTTTTGAAATGTTGCTCTAACTCCAATACCACGCACTTCCTGTACACTTCATTAATACACGACGCGGTAATTTATCATATACAAGACCTAGACGATATCCGATCAATCTGCATCCGCACTGTACGCAGAAATAAAAAGCATCCCATACATGTCCACCCTTTAACAGCGTTTTCACGGTCTTCGCTGCATATCCTGCACCCTCTTTTTCCGAAGACACCTTCGCAAACACCTCCGCATACTGCTTATGAGATACGCCAAGATCAAAGTTTCTGGCGAACTGCTGCCTGCACGTGTAATCATGAGAATGCACCACTTTTGCCTCTGCGCAATATGCAACACGATATCCTTCCTGCATCATCATATATGCTATGATCATATCTTCATTAAAAATCGTTGGCTGCACAAATCCGCCAACTTGCTCATAATACGCCTTACGATACAGGGCACATACATCAGAGCAAAAATATGTCTTTACACCGAGTTCTTTCTTGTCATCCTCACTCTTAATACGGCTCTGTGCAGGATAATTATAGATTCTCGTCATGCGTTCCACTCGCCCTGAATTTGGACGGGCAAGCTGTCTCGCATAAGCAACAGCTACCGAAGTATCCTCCATGCAGGCAAGCAGATTCTCTATCAGATGCTCATCTGCCGGAACTGCATCCTGCGTCATCATTAAGACAAACTCTGCAGTAGATTTGTCCATGCCTAACGCACGCGTGCCGCCATGGTCAAACTCAGACTGCATCACGGGTATGATCCGGATACGCTCATCCATAGACTGTACCATTATCTCTGATTCATCCCGGATCGTCTGCATAATAAAAATATGTTCCGGGACAACTGTTTGATGCATTAAACGCTTGATCAGATCACTAAATTCACTTCCCGGTTTATATACGGGTATCACAATATCGATCTTTGTCTGCTCCATCCGCTACTCACCATACCTTTCCATCAAATTGCTCCTGCCTTCTTTTATCTTCCTAAAAGTCTGGCAACTTCCACAACAGCTTCCTGTGCATCTTTAGAATAACCTTCTGCACCAATCTCATCTGCAAAGCTGCGTGTGATAACGGCTCCTCCGATCATAACCTTCACCGGAAGATTCTGCTCACGAACCATATTCACTACTTTCTTCATTTCCATCATCGTCGTTGTCATAAGTGCAGAAAGCCCGATAATATCTGCTTTTTCACGAATAGCTGCCTGTATGATATCCTCCGCCGGGACATCTTTACCCAGATCCACCACACGATATCCATAGTTACGTAACATCAATGCAACCAGATTTTTACCAATATCATGAATATCATGCTCCACTGTTGCAATGACAATCGTTCCAAGCGGCTCACTAGACCGATTGGCTGCAAGGATCGGCTCTACCACGCCAATACCTGTCTCCATCGTCTCTGCGCTCGAAATAAGCTGGGGCAGAAAATATATCTGCTTATCAAAGAGCACTCCGACATGATTGATCGCCGGGATCAAACTCTCGTCAATCACTTTCTGTGCATCTATTCCACCTTGTAAAGCATCCTGCACCAAAGTTTCGATCTTATTTTTGCGGCCCTTTACAACCGCCTCAAAGATCTTATCCCCCTCATGTTCCGGTGGAATCAAGTCCTTTGATCCGGATCCACTCTTTTTCGTCGTTGTCTGTACAGAATCGACCTCACCGGACACAACGGAGATCTTATGCTCGGACACGCGATTGATATAACGCAGATCGGCATCAGGTTTATTCATCAACAGATCTGCCGCAAATACCGCATGCATTAACAAATCCTGAGACGGATTCGCAATCGCCATCGTCAGTCCCTGTCCGATTGCTAATGCCATAAACGAACTGTTCACAAAAAGTCTCTCCGGCAATCCAAAGGAAATATTAGAAAGTCCGCACGCCGTTGCCAGACCAAGCTCATGTTTGCAATATCGGATCGTCTCCAACGTTTCGATCGCAGCATTGCGGTTGGCGCCGATCGTTGCCACCAAGCCATCTACTACAATGTCCTCACCACATAACCCATGGCGTTTTGCCTCTTCATATATCGTATGGATAATCTCCTTTTTCTCATCAAGATTCTCCGGCAAACCTTTTTCTGAAAGTGGAAGCAAAATAAACATCGCACCATATTTCTTGGCGATTACTCCGGAAAGCATAGCACCTATTGCACGGTCTGTATTGGCAATCGTATATTCTAAAGAAATCTCTTTCTCATGTTCGATAGCTTCCTGTGCGGCATCAATGATGGTTACATCCTTTACAGCAGAAATTCCATGATCCTGATCGATGACATGACGGATAGCCGCACTGTTGTCAACACGTGCCAGCAATTTGGTGAAGTCGATTAAAGCATGTTTCGGATTCGGGTCATTGACATCGGACTTGCGTTCGATTAAGTCTGTACGTCCGATGATGTCATCCATCCGGGTGAATCCCATTTCAGCCAAATGCTCACGGACTTCCTGTGCCAGGAATGTGAAAAAGTTTACTAAATATTCACTGCGTCCATGAAAGCGTTTACGTAACTCTTCATTCTGCGTGGCAACTCCTACCGGACAAGTGTTCTGATGACATTTACGCATCATTACACAACCCAATACGATTAATGCGGAGGTGGCGAAACCATATTCTTCGGCACCCATCAATGCCATTAAGATGATATCCCGTCCGGTTTTCAGCTGTCCGTCGGCTTGCAGAACTACTTGGCCACGAAGTCCGTTCAGAACCAGTGTTTGCTGTGTTTCGCTCAATCCTAATTCCGGCGAGATACCCGCATAGCGGATAGAAGAAGCAGGAGAAGCACCCGTCCCCCCTTCGGCGCCAGAGATGACAATCAAATCCGCCTTTGCTTTTGCCACACCGGCGGCAATTGTACCGACACCACTTTCAGCTACCAGTTTTACACTGATTTTGGCCTGTGGATTTACATTTTTCAAATCGAAGATCAGTTGAGCCAAATCCTCAATCGAATAAATATCATGATGGGGCGGGGGAGAAATCAGCGAAATCCCCGGAATGGAATGACGTGTTTTCGCAATCACATCATTTACCTTAAATCCCGGAAGTTGTCCCCCTTCACCCGGTTTGGCTCCCTGTGCTATCTTAATTTGAATTTCGTCCGCATTCACCAGATACTCTGCCGTTACACCGAAACGACCGGAAGCTACCTGCTTGATCGCACTTCGTAAAGAACTGCCATCCGGCAACGGTTGGAAACGCGCGGCATCTTCACCACCTTCACCGGTATTACTGCGTCCGTGGATTTTATTCATGGCAATAGCCATTGCCTCGTGGGCTTCTTTGCTGATGGAACCAAAAGACATAGCTCCTGTGACGAAACGATGCAGAATATTTTCCACCGGTTCCACCTGATCGATAGAAATAGGATTACGACGGAATCCCAGGAAGTCACGAAGGAAAATAGGCTTCTCTTTTTCGTCTACCAGATGGGTGTACTCTTTAAATTTCTTATAACTCCCCAGTCGTGTAGCCAATTGCAGAGTGCTGATTGTTTCCGGATTCCATGCGTGCTTTTCTCCATCTTTACGGAAAGCATACAAACCGTTATTTTTTAATAACTCTTCATTTTTAATACTTTCAAATCCTTCTTTATGGAAAGCAATGGCATCTCTGGCTATTTCTTCCAGACGGATACCTCCGATCGGTGAACCGAGTCCTCCAAAATAAGCCTTGCTCAATTCTTCACTCAAACCGACAGCTTCGAAAATCTTAGCACCACGATAGGAGCGGATCGTAGAGATACCCATCTTACTCATGATTTTAAACAAGCCTTTACAGATGGATTTGATATAGTTCTTTTCAGCAGTGGTATAATCCAACTGAATATCCTTGTCTTTTACCAGTCGGTCGAGGACAGCGAATGCCATGTAAGGATTCAGGGCACTTGCTCCGAAACCCAATAATAACGCGGCGTGCATCACTTCACGTATTTCACCACTTTCTACGATCAATGCCGTTTGCACCCGTTTACCAACTGAAATCAGGTGATGATGAACAGCACTTACCGCCAGCAATGATGGAATGGCAGCATGGGTAATATCCACCTCACGGTCGGTCAGGACAATGTAATTTACACCTTCCGTCACGGATTCTTCCGCCATTTTACAAAGATGGGTCAGTGCTTCCTGCAATCCGGCTTTCCCTTTTGCAACCTCAAACAACATGGGTAGTTTGACTGTTTTGAAGCCTTTATACCGGATATTACAAAGAATATCCAGTTGGGTATTGCTTAAAATCGGATGATTCAGGCGTACCATTTTGCAATGACTTTCACTGGGCGTCAGAATATTCATACCGACTGCTCCAATGTATTCCGTCAATGACATCACCAGTTCTTCACGAAGTGGATCGATGGGCGGATTGGTTACCTGTGCAAATTGCTGACGGAAATAGTTGTAAAGCAACTGTGGCTTATCTGAAAGTACGGCGAGTGGCGTATCGTTACCCATTGAATGGATCGGTTCTGCTCCGGTGCTTGCCATCGGCATAATCAGTTTTTCGATATCCT
>ERZ832317.2723-NODE-2723-length-19746-cov-5.721396_pt1 | contig 19746 bp, 17 predicted proteins | sample MGYA00519695_ERZ832317 | MGnify/ENA primary metagenome ERZ832317 (study PRJEB31850, sample SAMEA3708726) | human gut metagenome | biome: human gut; feature: human-associated habitat; material: faeces | place: China | collected 2014 ...
GATTTTGTCTGTCGGATATCGAGTTAATTCTAAAAGAGGTATAGCTTTCAGAAAATGGGCAAATAATGTCCTTAAACAGTTTATTTTGCAAGGATATGCAATCAATGAAAAGCGTCTTCAGGCGCTTAAGAAAACAGTTGATATTCAGTCAAGGATGCTTGCAGATGCACTTGATATAGAGGAGAAAGTGTAGCCTGCTTCATATTTTTATTAGTGCATTACATAAAAATACGCACATACGCATAAACAAGGAATGAATATTGAAACGTATTTTGTTTTATGATAGAATATCATTACTAAAAAAGTGCAGATGCGGAAAATCCTTTTGCTGTTTACAATCTTTAAGAGATATTTACTGGAGAATGGAGTTGGCTCTGATCATATTATTGAAATTGCATTGGACGGTATAGAGAACGAGGAATTAAGAGATCCCAAGATGCGTTTTTGATTTCCAAGGCAAGCCGTTACGACATTAAGGGAGGGATTTGCATGAAAAGAAATTACTGGGCGTTATTAGTTTTTGTGTTAATAATAGTATTGCAGTGGATCGGATTAGGATTTTACGGTCAAATAAGGTTTATTTTTTTGATAATTATATTAGTTCTAATTGTTTTATTGGCAATATTATTACGGAAATAGTAGAAGCGAATAGCGAGGTGATTGTATGAAAAAGTTAATTGCATCAGTTTTGACATTAGTTTGTATTCTTACTTTGGCAAGGTGTGGAAAATCAGATAGTGGTGACTACCCTGCAACTATAATGGTAAATGGTACTAACTACTATTCCACTGATCATGCTGTTCCTGTTGAAGTGGACGAGAGTGTTATTCAATATACTACTTCTTATGCAGAAAACGGCATACCTCAAAAAGATGGCGAAGCCAATTTCAACAGAGATTTAGGAACACCTTATGCAGTTGTTGAGGATGACAGGGTAGTTGTCCTTATAGATAACGAGTGGATAGAGTTCAAAGCGAAGTAAGATAACTTCAAGTCTGATGAAGAGCGCGAAGCGTGAAAGAAAATACAGAAAGAGGCTAGATACTATCATAAATACCTGGCCGTGAAGAAAGGTGCTTAGTTGAATCAGCTCTCATAATGCACCTTACGTTCCAATATCTCATGCGAAACGAAATGCCGGTTATTGCAAATGGAACCATTCAGTTTTTAGATGAAGAAAGCGAAGGCGTGATCGGCTATGTCAGAGAATTAGAAGGAACAAAACTTGTTGTGCTGTGCAATTTATGTGAGGAAGAAAATAAAGTTGTATGGCAGAGTGAGTGGGATTCATATGAATTGTTGCTTGGAGATTACTCTGATGGAAAAGTAGATGGAACGTTGAGACCATACGAGTGCAAGGTGATGCGTTCCATCTAGAGAGTATAAATTATGTAGAGAAAGAATCAATTGAGGTTAGGATAAGAAATTCAACTTCAACTGAAATTAAACTGTATGAAGCGATTCCTGCGTCTTCTTCCCCTTGCAAAGAATGAATAACATGACTAAGAGAACAAGTGGAAAGATAAGACCAATTCCCATTCCAACACGGATATTATTATCAGAATTCTGGGTAACATAACCTACAATACCAGGTCCAATGCTGCCTCCCAAATCGCCGGCCATGGCGAGCAATGCAAACATTGCGGTTCCACCGGCCGGCATTTTTTTAGATGTAATACTGATCGTTCCAGGCCACATGATTCCAACCGAAAAACCACATACAATACAACCGGTTAACCCGATTACCGGATTCGATGATAAGGTGGTTAAAAGATAACAGATCACACAAAGGATTCCGGAACCTGTCATAAACTTCATCAAATCCATTTTTTCACCATATTTTCCAAAAATCAGGCGACTTATTCCCATTGTAATTGCAAACATGCAAGGTCCAATCAAATCCCCAAAAGTTTTAGAAAGTCCCAGTGCAGCTTCGGCATAGGCTGATGCCCATTGTGCCATAGCCAATTCAGATGCTCCTGAACAAATCATCAGGCAGATTGCCAGCCAGACAACAGGAGTTCGGAATAACTGTCTGACGCCCATTCCATTTCCGTCACTTACTAAATGTTCTATCGGACAAGTTGCGAAATTATATATATTAATCGCCGGAATAAGTGCCCACATGACTGCCAGCCATTTCCAACTATTCATCCCGAACAGGAAGAAAAATAAGCTCGAAATCAGTATGGTGGCTGCCGCACCCCAACAGTAAAAGGAGTGAAGCAGGCTCATAGTTGCTTCTTTATTTTTAAACGGGCATGCTTCGATGATAGGACTGCAGAGAACTTCGATCAATCCACTCCCCACAGCATAGATAATTACACTTACAATAATTCCGGTAAAAGGATTCGGTAACAGATCAGGAAGAAATGCAAGTCCAACTAATCCGGCAGCAGCGCATATTTCAGAAGTTACGATACATACACGATAACCGATTCGATCTACAAACTTCGCACAAAATAAGTCGACTAAAAGCTGTGTGAAGAAAAAGAATGTAGATATTAAAGCAATGTTACCCAATGAAATATCATAATCATTGTGAAATTTTAAAAATAATAGTGGTGCGAAATTTGCGGATATCGCCTGAGTGACGAATCCCAGATAACATGCCACTTTTGTTTTTTGATAATCTGGCATAACAGAAAACTCCTTTGTTCTTTTTATACCGTATTATATATTAGATAACAAGAAAAAACATTGACTTATATTGCATAAATATTGTATTATATCGTAAATCCAATAAAAAGGTTGTTGTGAGGAAAGATATGGCACAAAATAAAATTGTAACAGATGAGAATTTAATGGAATCAGCAAAACATGGGACGGACAGTTATCCGTTTAAATGCTATTTTGAAAAGTTATCTCAATTTGATTTTCATTGCATTGACTGGCATTGGCATACAGAATGGGAATTTGTATATGTCGAATCCGGAAACATGACGGTATGTGTTGGTGAATCGATGTTTTCACTATCAGAGGGGAATGGTATTTTTATAAATTCAAAGATTTTGCACAAATTTTATTCCAGTGATGAAACTGTCATCCCCAATTTCCTTTGTATGCCGTCCTTTCTTGCGCCGGAAAATAGTTTGATCTATCAAAAATATATTCAACCGATTGTTTCATCATCGTTGTCATACTTGATTTTAAACGGGGAGAATTTATGGCAAGGAGAGGCATTAGAAATTATGAAGCAAATATTTTCTGCACAGGATAGAGAAGGTGATGGTGAGTTGCTTACATCAGTTCTTATGCAGAAATTATGGCTGATTATTTATGAAAATATTGACAAAACATGTATGGAAGAGCAAACGGACGATTCCGGAACAGCTCAGGCACGCTTGCAGCTTATGATGCAGTTTTTGCACCAGAATTATGCAGAAGATATTTCTTTGGAGGAAATTGCCTGTTATGCTAATATTAGTAAAAGTACGGTGTTGAATCTTTTTAATAGATTTTTACATATCACTCCGATTAATTATTTGATTGGTTACCGGCTGAAGAAGGCAGCATTGTTGATTAAAAATACAGAGAAAAAAATCAATACGATTTCTTACGAAACAGGGTTTCATAATGTAGATTATTTTTGTAGAGCATTTAAAAAGAGTTATAAAATGACTCCAACAGAATATCGGAAAAGTAAAAATTCAACAGTACAATAAAGTTAGACTAGAAGAGGAGAATGACATTATGATAATTAGAAAATATACAGAAAAAGATATTTCCGAGATGGTTCACATCTGGAATGAAGTAGTAGAAGATGGTGAAGCATTTCCACAGGAAGAGTTCCTGGATGATAAGACAGGGGCAGAATTCTTTGCATCACAGACCTATTGCGGTGTTGCAGATAAAGATGGGCAAATTGTAGGGCTTTACATCCTGCATCCCAATAATATCGGCCGCTGCGGCCACCTTGCAAATGCAAGTTATGCAGTGGATTCAACTTGCCGTGGAAAGCATATCGGTGAGAAACTCGTAAGTGACTGCCTTGTACAGGCAAAGCTGCATGACTTTAAGGTTTTACAGTTCAATGCAGTGGTAGAAAATAATGTTCACGCACGTCATTTGTACGAGAGATTAGGATTTGTGCAGATTGGAACTGTACCGAATGGATTTCGTATGAAAGATGGGACATATCAGAATATTTGTTTGTATTATAAGGAAGTGTAATAATAAACAAATGTTAACTTAAAATAAAAATAAGTTGACAATTAAATAGACACAAAGACAAAAAATTATCGACAGTAAGTATGGTGTTGTATTTTTTGATTTAAGCATTGTTTTTCTCCTAAGATTTTGCAGGCTTGAGAAATAATACTGCGAGGTTATTTAATTTGCCGGGGGATTTTCTGCAATTATTCATATTTTACTTTTTTACTTTTATTATATAATTTAAATTATTTAGACTTATATGTAAAAAGCAGGAGGGATAATATGAAGGATATAATGTCGATAAAAAAACGTCTGGAACAGAAATCAGCAATTAATGGGAAGGCTGGCGTTGCAATTATGTCAGGCATGCTAAATGAGGAGAAGATTAGGAATCTTGTAATAAAGCACTATAATAGTATTACATGTGAAAACGAGATGAAACCAGAAATAATTTTGGGAGACGTTCCTGTATTCCGTGTTGATACTGAAGGAAATATATGTTTAGATGAAAATGGCGATCCGGTTTTAACACTTGATTTCAGCAAGGCAGATAAAATTATGGATTTTATAAAAAAACATAATGAGAAAAATCCAGATGATACAATACGGGTAAGGGGTCATGTACTCGTATGGCATTCACAGACTCCGGATTGGTTTTTTCGTGAAAAATATGACTCTCAGGGGGCATATGTGGGTAAAGAAAAGATGCTGAAGCGCCTTGAAAATTATATTCAGAAAGTGCTAGAGCATTATGACGGAGTAAATAGCCCGTATCGTGGTATTATATATGCCTGGGATGTAGTAAATGAACAGATTGAGCCGGACGATTTTCATCCAGAGAAAAACCCAGGATCAGTGCGCTATACATGTAATAACAAGAATACGGGTTGGTATAATATTTTTCAGGGGGATATTAGCTACATTACTCAGTCATTTGTTTTTGCAAACCGCTATGCGCCTAATGATATCAAGTTATTTTATAATGATTACAATGATGCAGATCCGGTGAAACGGGATGCTATTTGTGTTTTGCTCAGGCAGATTAAGGATACAAAGGGAGCACGTATTGATGGGATGGGAATGCAGGCACACTATCATATGGAGTTTCCGTCTATTGAACAGATTAGAGAAGCTGTGTATATGTATTCATCTATTGTAAATGAAATTCAGTTTACGGAATTTGATATGCAGTCAAGCAAAAGTTATGACGGATCAGACCGCGAGTTGGAGTTAGAGAGAGAGGGAGCAAGGTATAAAGAGTTGTTTCGAACAATTTATAGTCTTGATAAGGAAGATAAAATTAATATTACAGGTGTTACATTCTGGGGCACCCATGACGCAGTTTCGTGGCTACAGGTAGCTGCTTTGGTAGGAGGTGGATCTGATGGCAACAGACCTCAGATGCCGTTGCCATTTGATGATGCCTGTAACGAAAAACCAGCTTTTTGGGGAATTATAGACGCATGATAAAATATCGCTAGAGGAGAAAAGGATTGAAGTTATCATATTTGTTCAGTGATGGAATGGTATTGCAACGGGGAAAAAAGAATTATATTTGGGGAGAGACAAGCCCTGAAATTATAGTAGCGGGAATACTCGACGGCAAGAAGTTTAATACTAAGGCAGATACACATGGAATGTTTGTGGCAGAACTTCCGGATCTTCCGGTTGGTGGTCCGTATTGTATGGAAATAAACGGTGACGAGAAGCGTGTAATTAGAAACATTATGAGTGGGGATGTATTTCTTCTGGGCGGTCAGTCCAATATGGAATTGCGAATAAAATTTGTAACAGAGCGGTTTGCAGATGAAATAAAGAAAATAAATGATTCGTTTATCAGAAAGTTTGATGTTCCGAAAGAATATGATTTCGGAGAGAAAAGACAATGGCTTTCACAAGGACGCTGGGAAAGCGCACAGGGGGAATCGGTCCTTGAATTCAGCGCTTTAGGACTGTTTATGGCATTGTCTCTTCGAGAAAAAAATGATGTCCCGGTCGGGCTGATCCAGACTGCTGTGGAGGGAACACCGGTGAAAGCATGGTGTAGTGAAGAGACAATAAGGCATATGGGTTTTTATACAGATGAGTTGGAAAAATGTAAAAATGAAGACTATGTTTTATGTACGCAGAAAATAGAAATTGAAAGAGAAAAATACTGGATGAAAAAAGCGGATCAGTCTTTTGATCAAAGGACTGATAGTTTTTATAAAATAAGTATTCCAGGTATATGGAAAGGAAACATGAGAGATTTCTGTGGAACAGTTTTACTGGAAAAGAAGTTCTTTATTACAGAAGAACAGGTGGTTACGCCTGCAGAAATTCTTATGGGAGCGTTTACAGACGCTGATAAAATATATATAAATGGAATCTGCTGCGGTAGTTCTTATGACAGATATGCATCAAGGATTTATCCTGTAGCCCCAGGAATTCTAAGGGCAGGAGAAAATGTGGTCTGCATACATCTGTATGTATTCCGTGGCAGAGGAGGAGCAATGCCAGGAAAACAATATGGAATACGATTCAAAAAGGGGAAAGAAAGATGGCTTGATTTGTCTGGAACATGGGATGCACAGATTAGAAAACAAATGGAATATTTGCCGGAAAAGACATTTTTCAATTATATGGCATCAGCTATGTTTAATGGTATGATATCACCGGTAAGTCCTTATAAGATATGTGCTGTTATTTATTATCAAGGAGAATCTGATGTTGGACATCCGAATAGATACGCGTTAGAATTTCGTGCGCTGGTCAATGACTGGAGAAAATCTTGGAAGGAAAAGCAATTGCCGATTATATACGTACAGCTTGCTGGTTTTTCCGATGGAAATATTAAGAAACAGGGGACGCAATGGGCGGAATTCAGGGAAGTACAGCGGCAGGCAATGGAGATTGAAAATACGGCGATGGTACAGGCATATGATGTGGGCGAGTATAATGATCTCCATCCCATGGATAAGAAGGCTTTGGGAATGCGAGCTGCGCTTGCTGTACATAAATTGGTTTATGGAGAAAAGGAAGAATGTACAGGACCGCAGGTGAGGAAAATCAGACTGGACAGAGATAAAAGAGTATATGCTGTTTTTGATCAGCCGTTGCAAACTGGAAGTAAAAAAGACGGATGTGAATTAGTAAGTGAAGTTGAACTCAGAAAAGCGAACGGAGATTATAAAAGAGCATATGTCACAGTTGATGGAAATGAAATTTGTGCATGGTTGTCTGATGGCGAGGAACCAACGGGAATTCGTTATGCATGGAAGGATTGTCCTATGAATATATGTCTGTATGGAAAAAGGGGACTTCCGGTCATACCATTTATAAAGGAGTGGGGCAGGGATGCAATTTATACTGGAAAAATTTGTGAGACAGATAGATAATTTTTCAATCCGCAAAAAAATGATTTTTATCTACATATTCTGTATGCTTTTACCAATCACGCTGACAGACGGGGTGATCATATATACGGTTCTGCATACAGAAGCACAGCTGCGCAGATCTGAAATGGAAGATATTGCAGATGCTGTTAACTATCAGATTTTTTATGATGTGGACACTGTTTCAAAAGTAGCAAAAAGTATATATGCGAATAAGTATATCAATGATTTCCTAGAAATGGAATATAGAGATCCTTTTGATTATGTAGTAAGTTATCAGGAATTTTTTAAAGATACACTTTTCCAAAGTTCAGATATGACAGGAAGTTCACTGACAACCTTGTATACAGATAACAGTACAATTGTAAGCGGAGGTACGGTCAGAAATCTGGATCTGATCAAAGAAAGCGGTTGGTATCGGGATCTGAATGAAAAAGGAACAGAACAGATGCTTTATTTTGCATATGAACCAGAGGTGCTAGGAGCAGTAATGCATCCGGAAAGGCATGTCTACTTTGTTCGTAAGATGAACTACTATGGAGGCGGACAGTCGGAAAAGTTGCTTAAAATTGAAATGGATTACAGTACGATAAATAAAAATCTGCAAAATCTGAATTATGATACGCCCGTATATATATGCCATGGGGAAAAATTATATTTTCAAATCGTGATGGCGAAAATATCGGAGATGAGTATGAAAAATTTTCAGATTACAAAGAAGTTGAATATAAGAAAACAAGTAATATTTACGGTGCTCAACTGGAAATATACGTGCTACGTCCAGAGACAGATCTTATAGGAAAGCTGGTGGAAAGGCTGCATATGCTGGTGCTCCTTTTTTTAATCAACATCTTTTTCCCGCTGATTATGGTACTGCTTTTAAACCATTCATTAACTGCCAGAATCAGCAGATTGAGCAGTATTTTCAGAAACACAGAAGATGAAAATCTGGTTGAGATTGAAAATGTGAGTGCAAAAGATGAAATAGGTGATCTGATGAGGAATTACAATCGGATGGCATCACGTATAACAACGTTAGTAAATATTGTTTATAAAAATCGGATACTGGAACAGGAAATGACAGTGGCAAGACAAAAGGCTGAGCTTCTTGCACTGAGAAGTCAGATCAATCCTCATTTCCTTTTTAATGCACTTGAAAGTATACGGATGCACAGTGTAATAAGAAAAGAAAAAATCACGGCGGAAATGGTTGAAAAACTTGCTGTTATGCAGAGACAGTATGTGGATTGGGGAGAGGATCTTATTGAGGTAGGTAAGGAGATGGAGATTGTCAAGAATTACATGGATCTTCAGCAGTACCGATTTGGTAAAAGACTGTCATATAGGCTGGATGTGGAAACAGAATGCCAGCATCAGAAGATACCGAAACTGACAATTGTTACATTTGCTGAAAATGCATGTGTGCATGGAATAGAGAAAAAGACTGCACCAGGCTGGATATTTATTACTGTGTACAGAGAAAATGAGGAAATGTGTATTGAAGTAGAAGATACCGGGGAAGGAATGACGGAAAAAGAGTTTGACAGTATGCGGCGAAAGATGAAAAATGCGAGCATAGAACTACTGGAAAATGAAAAAGGCGTAGGTATTATTAATGCCTGCCTGAGACTGAAAATGATGTCACATGATAAAGTGCAATTTGAATTAAACGGGGAAGAGGGAACGGGGGTGTCGGTTCTGATACGCCTGCCATTTATAGAAAGTGAAAAAGGGTGATAAGATGCTGAGAGTACTATTAGTAGATGATGAACCATTTATACTTCGGGGAATGAAAGAGCTTATAGATTGGGAAGATGAAGGATTTGAGATTGTAGGCTCAGCAGCTGACGGAGAAGAGGCACTTCTTTTTCTGCAGAATCACGATGCAGATCTTATTCTTTCTGATATTAAAATGCCAATTATGGATGGTCTTGAGTTGCTTCGTAAGCTGCGAATCTCTGAAAAATATAGAGATATTTATTTTATTATTCTGAGCGGATATGCTGATTTTCAGTATGCTCAGGAGGCAATCAAATATGCATGCAATGACTATATATTGAAACCCGTGGAGAAAGAAAAACTTGTACAGGCACTTCGCAAAGTCAGAGGATTAAAAAATATAGAATTGGAGAAAGAAAGAGAAACAAAAAAACTGGAAAATGCGTATCTTTCCGGGAAACTTATCTCTATTATTCAGGGAAGATCGGATCCTCTGACGATTGAGTATGTTCAACAGCATATTCGTTTATCAGAACAGGTGAGGTATGTTGAAATCCTGATCGATGAAAAAAATTACGAGGACGACTATGAGGATTCCGTAAAGTTAGCAAATCAAAAACAGCTGTATAATATCTGTAAGGATTATCTTCAGGATGACAGTCAGCATTGTGTGATGGATGTCTCCATACAGGAAAAGGTCTATGATGTTGGTTTCATTTTATGCAGATATATGTATGAATCTTCAGATATTAAAGAATATTTGGGAGATTTTATAAAGTATCTGAGAGAAATACTCGGACTGCCAGTGATTATGATTGTGGGAAAAGAGGAAAAAAATCTGGAAAAAATTGCAAAATCATACAGTACAGCGAGGAGGGTAAGATCCTTTCAGGGATTCAGGGAAAAAAAGGAAATTTATTATTATGAGGAGGAAATGCAAATTCATACAAACGGGATCATGCTTTGTAAGAAAAATCTTGATATTCTCCTGAATGCCATTGAACAGAACAATCATGCAGAAATTATGAAAGCAGTTGACGGATTTTATGAGGAAATGAGAGAGCGAGGGATAGTCGGCGAGGTAATGCGTCTTAATATTAATTATCTTCTTTTTCAGCTGCTGCATCTTGCATCGGAGCTGGATGACAGTGTAAATCAGGAAGAGATATTGAGGATGATCAGTGAAGGGACTTTTGAGGCTGGGATTCTGCGGGGAAGTAAAGCTCATCTGTGTAGGGTCGCATGTGAATACGGGGATTATTTGGCTCAAATGCGTAAGGATTCCTCACGAGGTATATTGGGGAAAGTAGAAAAAGAGATTCGGGAGAGATATGCGGAGAATCTGACACTTAAAGAATTCGGTGAGAAATATTACCTGAATGGAGCGTATTTGGGACAGCTATTTAGGAAAAAATTCGGACAGTCGTTTAAAGACTATCTAAATAATTGCCGGATAGAACAGGCTTGCCATCTGTTGCTGAGGACAGATAAGAAAATATACCAGATAGCGGAGACGGTGGGATACCGGGATTTGGACTATTTTGTGAATCGATTTATCTCAGTGAAAGGTTGTACACCGGCAAAATTCCGAAAACAGGCGAAGACAAAGGATGAAAAGAAAGGGGCAGAAGATTTATCAGAGTGAAGTTCTATAGTTTATCCTGCTTTTTGATATACTTTATCTGATTTTTTTCAGGTACTGATCCGTTAAAATAAAGTTATCAAATTTAAGGAGGACAATTATGAAAGCAAAAAGAGTGACGGGAATGCTGCTGGCATCTGCACTTGCGGTATCATTGTTTACCGGATGTGGTAGCGGAAGCAGCGAGAATGAGGGAGGAACAAAAGAATTTACAGCTTTCTATGCGGTTCCAGGAGCTGAAATCAATGACGACAATGAGATTCAGCAGATTATCGCAGAAAAAACTGGTGTAAAGGTGGACGAGACATGGCTTACCGGTCAGACAGCTTCTGAGGCAGTAGGAACGCTGATTGCCGGAGGTGATTATCCAGATTTTATTGATGGCGGAGATGCAATGGGACAGCTCTATGAGGCAGGAGCACTTGTTCCTTTGGATGATTATCTGGATGATTATCCGAATATCAAGGCGTATTATACGGATGAAGAGTGGAATAAGCTGAGACGGGATGATGGTCATATTTACTGGATTCAGCAGTTTCAGAATGTTAAGGGAGAAGAGAAGGCTACGACGCATAATGATGAAGCCTTTTGGATTCAGACAAGAGTACTGGAGTGGGCAGGATATCCTGAAGTAAATACTTTGGATGAATATTTTGATCTTTTGGAAAGCTATATGGAAGCCAATCCTACAATGGAAGACGGAACAGAGAATATTGCTTACACAATTCTATGTGAAGACTGGAGATATTATTGCCTGGAAAATGCACCGCAGTTTCTGGATGGTTATCCAAATGACGGATCTGTGATTGTTGATCCAGATGAACTGAAGGTTATTGATTATAATACTACAGATACTGCAAAACGGTACTTTCAGAAATTGAATGAAGAATACAAGAAAGGTTATGTGGATCCTGAATCATTTACACAGACTTATGATGAATATATTGCTAAACTTTCTACAGGACGTGTGCTGGGAATGGTCGATCAGTGGTGGGACTTTGCATATAATGTAAATGATTCCTTGAAACAACAGGGACTTGATGAGAAAGGATGCAGTTATGTGCCGCTTCCGATCACTATCGATGAAGGAATTAAAAATCAGTGGCACTGTTCAGGAGGAGTTATGAATTCAGGATCAGGACTTGCAATTACAACAAGCTGCAAAGATGTGGAAGGAGCACTGCAGTTTATAGACGATTTGCTTAGTCAGGATATTCATAATCTGAGATTCTGGGGAGTAGAGGGTGTCGATTATGAAGTTAATGATGATGGATTGTTTTATCGGACAGAAGAACAGAGAAAGCAGGCAGCAGATACGGCATACAAAGCATCACACCTTTGTTCATATTCTTATTTCCCAAACTATAAAGGAACGAGTGATGATGGTATCAATGCAAATTGGCCTGATGATCAACCGGATGAATTTTTTGACAGTCTGAACTCGGCCGTACAGAGATGTTTTAAGGCATATGGCGCTGAGACATATGTGGATATGCTGGGAACGAATGAGACTCCTGGTCCATGGTATCCGATGTATTCATTTTCCGGTACGATGACTACAAGTACACCGGGTGGTGTGGCATGGACAAAAATGGGAGAGATAAAACATGAATATCTTCCGAGAACTGTCATGGCAAATGATTTTGAGAGTGAATGGAATACATATATGAAAGCCTATGAGGGATGCAATCCACAGGATTTCCTTGATGAGATGCAGGCGGAATTGGATCGTAGAATGAAAGAAGCAGCTAAATTCGAATAGGATATAACATACAAAACGGGCAGATATGTGTCATGCTTATCTGCCTGTTTGAAAAATGAGGTGAATTTATGTCTTTAGGAATAAAGAGAAAAAAAACAGTAGTGGATGAACCCAAAATTCATTTTAGTTGGAAGGAGGCAAAACGACAGAAATCCCTTCTAATCTGGTCTGGAATTATTGTAATTTATGGTATCATTTTCTACTATCTCCCATTGGGCGGCTGGGTGATGGCTTTTCAGAACTACAGACCGATTGACGGACTTTTGCACTCTGAGTTTGTCGGATTGCAAAAGTTTCAGCAGTTGTTTTCAGATGCAACTTTTTTACGGGTAATACGAAATACACTTGCAATGGGTGTGATCAATTTGGTGGTTACTTTCGTTGCTGCAATTGCATTTGCAATCCTTCTCAATGAGGTACGAAATACAATTGGGAAAAAAACAGTACAGACAATATCGTACCTGCCGCATTTCCTGTCATGGATTATTGTAACCGGCATCATTCATGATGCTTTGTCAGGAACTGGCATTATTAATGAATTGCTTGTTAATTTGAATGTTATTAATCAGCCGATTAATTTTTTTGCTCATAAAGAGTATTTCTGGCCTATTGTCGCTTTTGCCAACGTATGGAAAGAAACCGGATGGAATGCAATTATATATCTGGCGGCAATAACATCTATTGATCCGTCACTTTACGAAGCGGCATCAATTGACGGAGCAGGAAGGTGGGCGAAGATTAAACATGTAACACTTCCGGGAATAAGACCTACTATTATGATTCTGCTTCTTATGAATGTTGGAAATGTGTTGAATGCAGGGTTCGAAATTCAGTATCTGTTAGGAAACGGGCTTGTTCAGAGTGTATCCCAGACAATTGACATTTACGTGCTGAATTGGGGTATCAGTCAGGGAGATTTTTCCATTGGTACAGCAGCAGGTATATTTAAGAGTGTGGTAAGTATTATTCTAATTGTTATTGCAAATCAGCTTGCAAAACGCAATGGAGACGAAAGATTATTCTAAGGAGGGCTCAAGATGGAAACAAGAAAAAAAATAAAATCATCGCCCGCAGATAAAGTGTTTACAGTATGCAATACAATTTTTATGATTCTGTTTATTATTATCACATTGTATCCGATTCTGAATACGCTTGCTCTTGCATTTAATGAAGGAACGGATGCATTGCGAGGCGGTATATATCTGATACCGAGAAAATGGACATTGAAAAACTTTATTACTGTTTTACAGAAAGACAATCTGATCACAGGTGCCTATATTACTGTGGCACGAACACTGATCGGAACGTTTACAGCCCTTATTACTAATGCGATACTGGCATTTATTGTAAGCAGAAAAAGATTTTTATTTAAAAAACAGCTGTCTCTTTTCTGGGTTATTACGATGTATGTAAATGGTGGTATGATTCCAACATTTTTGCTGTACAAAGGACTTGGGTTAACAAACAGTTTCTGGGTATATGTGATTCCGGGAATGATTAGTGCATTTAATATGCTTGTTATACGTACATATATGAATGGACTTCCAGACAGTCTGGAGGAGTCAGCGCAGCTTGATGGAGCAGGATACTTCACTATTTTTACGAAAATCATTTCTCCTCTGTGCAAACCTGTTTATGCGACAGTTGCTCTTTTTGTAGCAGTGGGACAGTGGAATTCATGGTTTGATGCAATGTTGTACAACAGAATGAATGCAAAATTAACAACATTGCAGTATGAGCTGATGAAATTACTGTCGTCTGTGACGAATCAAGGGGCTTCGGCAGAGGCAATGAAAAATGCAACGGGTTCGGTTACTCCTGAGACAGTTCGAGCAGCGGCGTCAATACTGACTATGCTTCCAATCATTTGTATTTACCCGTTCTTACAGCGATATTTTGTTACCGGACTTACTTTAGGTGGCGTAAAAGAATAATATATAGGCGGAGGTTAAAGGATGGACAGAAAAGAAGCCAGGAGAAAAGCACAGGAACTGGTTATGAAAATGACTATAGAGGAGAAGGCTTCTCAGCTCAGATATGATTCACCAGGTATTTCAAGGCTTGGGATTCCAGAATACAATTGGTGGAATGAAGGGTTACATGGAGTTGCGAGAGCGGGAATTGCAACAGTTTTTCCGCAGGCAATTGGAATGGCTGCCTCATTTGATGAAGATATGGTTCGAAAAATAGGAGATATTATTGCAGAAGAAGGCAGGGCAAAATATAATGCGGCTTCTAAACAAGATGATAGAGATATCTATAAAGGACTTACTTTTTGGGCTCCAAATGTAAATATCTTTCGCGACCCCCGCTGGGGCAGAGGACACGAGACATATGGAGAGGATCCTTGCCTTACGGCTACTTTAGGCAAAGCCTATGTGGAAGGGCTTCAGGGAAATGGTGAGACGATGAAAGCGGCTGCCTGCGCGAAACATTTTGCAGTTCATTCCGGTCCAGAGGCATTACGTCATGAGTTTAATGCCGAAGTATCTCAAAAGGATATGGAAGAGACATATCTTCCAGCTTTCAAAGCTCTTGTAGAGGATGCGCATGTGGAAGCTGTTATGGGAGCCTATAATTGTGTCAATGGTGAACCTTGTTGTGGCAGTAAGACACTTATAAAAAATAAACTTCGGGGTGAGTGGAATTTTGAAGGGCATTTTGTTTCTGATTGCTGGGCAATAAGGGATTTTCATGAAAACCATATGGTTACGGGTACGCCAATGCAGTCTGCAGCAATGGCATTGAATGCAGGGTGTGATTTGAACTGTGGAAATACATATCTTCATATCCTTAATGCTTATCATCATGGCATGGTTACAGAGGAAGCTATTACGGAGGCTGCAGTTCGTCTTTTTACAACCCGTTTTATGCTGGGACTTTTTGATGGAAGTGAGTATGACAAAATACCATATTCTAAAGTGGAATGTAGCGAACATCTTTTGATAGCACACAAGGCAGCGTTAGAAAGCATTGTGCTTTTGAAAAACGAGAATGGAATTCTTCCGTTGAAAGAGAATGAGATAAAAACATTAGGCATTATTGGACCTAACGCAGACAGCAGGGCAGCTCTGATCGGAAATTATCACGGAACATCATCAGAATATGTAACTGTATTGGAAGGAGTCAGAAGATATGTGGGTGATGAGATAAGGATTATTTATTCACAGGGATGCGATCTTTTCAAAAATAAAACAGAACCTCTTGCCCAGGATATGGATCGCTTATCAGAAGCTGTAACGGTAGCACAAAATAGTGACGTGATTATCCTGTGTCTTGGCCTGGATGAGACTTTGGAAGGTGAAGAAGGAGATACAGGAAATAGCTATGCGTCTGGTGATAAGGAAGATCTTCAACTCCCGTTGTGCCAGCGTAGATTGATGGAAGTGGTGGCGCAGACTGGAAAACCGGTGATTTTATGTATGATGGCAGGAAGTGACATAGACTTGAGTTTTGCACAGAAACATTTTGAGGGAATTCTTCAACTCTGGTATCCAGGTGCCCGTGGAGGAAATGCTGTTGCGGAAATCCTGTTCGGAAAAGAATCTCCTTCAGGAAAACTGCCTGTTACTTTTTATGAAACTTTGAGCGAACTGCCTCCGTTTGAAGATTATTCCATGAGTGGAAGAACATACCGGTATATGAAAGGAAAGGCTCAGTATCCTTTCGGGTACGGACTAACTTATGGAAAGGCGGAAGTCCGCTCAGTAGAAGTGGTGGAAACAGAAACAGGAGCAAATGTTTTCGTGAAGGTGGAAAATACGGGCGAAAGAGATATTTGTGAGGTATTGCAGATCTATATCAAGTGTGAAAATTCGATTTATGCGGTTCCAAACCCGCAGTTATGCGGGTTCTGCAGAGTAAAACTTTACAAGGAAGAAAGAAAAACCCTTCAGGTACATATTCCTGGGGAAGCATTTACTGTTGTGGATGAAGAAGGACGTTATATTGCAGGGGGAAAGCATTATACAATCTATGCCGGTTTCTCTCAGCCTGATGCGAAAAGCGAGGAACTTACGGGTATGAGTCCTGTTAAGGTGGAGTTTAGAAAAAGGTAGACTGAACTTAAGAATGGAGAAAGCTATGAAGATTAATCTGGACAGTCCTGTTATTGTTTTTTTAACTACAGTTGCAGATTTTATGATGTTAAATATTCTGTTCATTTTATGCTGTGCGCCGGTCATTACGATCGGCCCGGCAGTCAGTGCCCTTTACACGATTACTATGCGCGAGGCAAGACATGAGGGTGGATATATATTCAAACCTTTTTTCAAAGCATTTAAAAATAATTTCAAGCAGGCGTTTCTCTTATCCATCTTGTATTTAATAATCGGAGCAAGTTTTGTTTTTGGAGTGAAATTTTGGATAGAAAAGCCGGAATTTTCAACGGTCAATCAGGTGATTCTCGTGATTACGGGAGTATTTGCAGTTATTTTTATTTTTTCACTTCTTTATGTATTTGCTTTAATAGCCAGATTCGATAATACTATTTTTAAAAGCGTGAAAAATGCAGTGATGCTGGCTGTTTTTAATCTGAGAGAGACATTTTTGCTGACTCTGATCCATGTAATTGTAATTGTGCTTATGATTTTTACAAAAGGTATTTGGATTTTTATGATGGTTGGCGGATTTTCAGTCAGTGCATATATAAATTCACTGCTTTTTATAAGAGTATTCCGGCAATATGAAAAGATAGAAGGAGGAAATCATGATGACTAAAATGGTAATCAATCCGAACAGGAAACTGAGCAGGATTAACAGACAAATATACGGCCATTTTTCTGAACATCTAGGAAGATGTATTTATGAAGGAATTTATGTGGGGGAAAATTCACCTATTGAAAATGTGAATGGAATGAGAACTGACGTAGTTGAAGCGTTGAAAGAGATTCGAGTTCCAGTGCTTCGTTGGCCTGGAGGATGTTTTGCAGATGAGTATCACTGGATGGACGGAATAGGTCCTGCGGGTTCACGTAAAAAGATGATTAATACAAATTGGGGAGGCGTGTTGGAAGACAACAGTTTCGGAACACACGAATATTTTGAGCTCTGCCGTCAGCTCGGATGCCAAACGTATATTAATGGAAATTTGGGAAGTGGAACAGTTCGTGAAATGTCTGAGTGGATAGAATATATGACATTTGATGGAATATCCCCTATGTCCGAACTGAGAGGAAAGAATGGTCAACAAGCTCCATGGAAAGTTGATTATTTTGGAATCGGAAATGAAAACTGGGGATGCGGGGGAAACATGAACCCAGATTATTATGCAAATGAGTATCGCAGATATCAGAGTTTTGTTCGTGACTATAATAATGAACATCATATTCAAAAGATTTGCTGCGGAGCACCACACGAAGATTATGAGTGGACGAAAGAGGTATTGGCAACCTGTTTCCGTAGAACTTCCGAAGAACAGCATGGATTTATGGATGGACTTTCTCTCCACTATTATGTATATCCAGAGGGGATTGAAATCAAAGGAAGCTCAACGGAGTTTGATGAAAATGTCTGGTATAAGACATTGAATAAGGCGGTGTATATAGATGAACTTATTCGCAGACATGGTAAGATTATGGATGAATATGATCCTCTGAAAAAAATAGGCATGATTGTAGATGAATGGGGAACGTGGTATACATGTGAGCCGGGTACAAATCCGGGATTTCTTTATCAGCAGAATACGATGCGTGATGCACTTGTAGCGGGGATCACATTGAATATATTTAATAAACACAGCGATCGAGTGAAGATGGCAAATCTTGCACAGATTGTTAACGTACTCCAGGCTGTTCTGCTTACTGAGGGGGATAAAATGATTAAGACGCCTACATATCATGTCTTTGACATCTATAAAGAACATCAGGATTCGAATCTTGTGGAGAGCAGTATTGAGATAGAGATGATTGGGGTGGAAGAAGAGTGGAAGGTACCGAATCTGACAGAATCTGTCTCAGAAACAGCGGATGGAACACTCCATCTTACTATAACAAATCTTTCTGTCGATCAAAGTTTTGATATAGATACTACGATTATTGATAGAAGTGTAAAAACAGTAAAAGGAGAAATTGTTACGGGGGAAATACACGCAAAAAATACTTTTGAAGAACCGGAGTGTGTTACAGTAAAAAAATATGATGGAACACAGATTACGGAAAAAGGAATTCGATTTACGATTCCGGCGTGCAGTGTCCTGCATCTAGAAGTGAGGTAGAATGGTTGTGGGGAGTGAGCAGCATCGATTATGCAGAAAATGTCTATTAAAAGATATGTCTGAAAAAGAATTTTTTCACAATATGTATCGCTATATTTCCAATCTTTCAGAAGATGATAAAGTTTCCAATTCAGAATATGAGCGCAGATTGAAAAAATGCGGAGAATGTACGAATTTGTTGAATGGTATATGTAGGATCTGCGGATGCTTTGTTGAGATGCGTGCAGCGATAGCTGTTAAACATTGTCCTAACAGTGTTCCTAAATGGTAGAATTTTCTACAAGTATAAAATAGGATGAATCCTCTAGTCTTACATGTCTTGAAAATAGTAAAAACAAAATAGGAGTGGATGTAAAGAGTGTGTGAAACTTTTTCTGTAAATAGCTAATAACAGCAAGGTCTTCTATGGTAAAATATAAATCATAGGAGGCCTTTTATTATGGCAAGAAGAGAAAAGAAACCTGTACACAAAGTAGTAATGACAGAAGGAAAGCGAAACATCATTCAGCAACTTCTTCAGGAGTATGATATTGAAACCGCTGAAGATATCCAGGATGCGCTTAAGGATCTGCTTGGCGGCACCATCAAAGAGATGATGGAAACAGAAATGGATGATCATCTTGGTTACCAAAAATCTGAACGATCTGATAGCGATGATTACCGCAATGGATATAAATCAAAGCGTGTAAACAGCAGTTATGGAAGCATGGATATCGATGTTCCGCAGGATCGTAAATCAACATTTGAGCCACAGATTGTAAAGAAACGTCAGAAGGATATTACAACGATGGTCAGCTCATTTGTGGCAGAATGGTATGGCGAAGTGCGGAGCGGCATCATGAATGAAGGGTGATGTCGCTCGAAATTATACGCAATGAAA
>ERZ832317.2731-NODE-2731-length-19702-cov-4.108515_pt1 | contig 19702 bp, 7 predicted proteins | sample MGYA00519695_ERZ832317 | MGnify/ENA primary metagenome ERZ832317 (study PRJEB31850, sample SAMEA3708726) | human gut metagenome | biome: human gut; feature: human-associated habitat; material: faeces | place: China | collected 2014 ...
TCCGTCACACCGCATGCCGTTCTTCGCTTCCTTCGGACCAAGCGTAAATTCAATATCTCCGCAGGCGATCGTATCGGGTAATAATTCGGCAGCATAGGTATGTCCCGCACCGTCGAAATTATGATATTTACGGAACTCGTTCCAACTGAAACATTTCAGATCATATTCCAGCGGTATTTCTTGTTGCGCAACAGCTAACACCCGTCGATCTGCAGGTTGCAATTTCACTTTAAAAGTCTTCAGACTATAAGGGCGAATGGAAAAACAAAGTTTATTGTCTTTAACCACTGCCTTGCCGATCGTTTTTTCTACTCCGTTTACTTCTTCTGCACCGATAATCCGACCGGCAAAACCGATTTCAACCTGTTGTTCTTTCCGGCCGTCGGTCTCGAATACCCGAATGATATATTCATCGGATTTCTCGGCTTTTTTCAGAGCCTTCACCAATACATCCGGATTATTTACTTCCAGGAACGTAAATTCTTTCCCTAAGGTCCCGGCATGCCGGTCAACGGAAAAAGCTTTCATACGCTGATTCAGGATCTCGGCTTTCAATACTGTCCCGGCTTCCCGGAAACCACCCCGATGCCCGAGCAAAGAATAAGTGAAGGTATGGTACCCCATATCCTGCCGATTCTGGTAAGCAAATACCACTTTCGTTTCGGGAGCATGTAATAAAGTCAGACGCAGCGTATGATCATCCGGTTTATCCCAGCCATATTTACAGTCATTCAATACCGACACACCGTAATCTCCTTTCCGATCGGTCAGGTCGGCCCAATATTGGGCATAAACTTCATAAGCATTATTCCGGTTATTTCCCCGCTGTACGCTACCTAATCCCATATCATATGTCGCCAGTTCATTCGTTACATTCAGAGGAAACTCTGCTTTCAGCAAAGCATGGGGAGTATGCCAGTCGATCTCGTTATAAAAATCGATTCGGTCCTTCTGAGCCCCCTCATTCAAACGAATATACTGTTTGAAGACAGATTCACCATGCCTTTTTTCAACACAAAGTGCCGATCTCAAGGCACCGTTTTCCACAACTGAAATTTTCACCTCTCCGGTAATGGACTGAGGGACCTGATCGATCACCTCTTTCCGGATTTCCCATGCCGGCCATTCATAGGAAGGATTAGAGGAAAACAAAGCCAAACGGATCACTTTGCCTTCTTTTACCAATTCTTTTTGCACCCGTTTATCCCAGATAGAGGTGATATCCCCGTTATTGTCCAGTGTTACTTTATAGATGGAGTTCTCGATAGCCCGGGTATTTACCGGCCAGTTTCCCATCCGTTTCTTTCCGTTTCCCCTCACCTCGTAAACCCCGTATGCCAATGCCGGTAAATCTGCGGAAATCAACACCTTTGCCTTTCCATCCCGATATCCCACTAATTGAGCAGGAACCTCTTTCCCTTGAGGATCAAAAACCGTCACCCCTTGGGGAGCCTTTGTAAAGGGAAGTTCTACCTCCACCACATCGGCTACCGGCTGAGCCACCGGGTTAAAGATGACAACAGGAATACCTTTAGTCCGGGTATCGAGTAAATCCGCCACATTTCCAGCTGCCGTCGTCAAAACACTACTGAACTGTTTCAAGGAAAGCAATTCATCATTCCATGAAAATTCATATGCCCGGGGAATACTCGTCCCAGTCAGGTCATCGTGAAACTGATGGAAGATAAAACGCTTCCAGGCTTCTGTCAAGGCAAGTGCAGGGTAGGTATCCCCCATCCAATTCGCTACGACAGCCGCCCTTTCTGCAGCATCTCCCAATTTCTCATTCTGCCGGTTATAAAATTTCATAGCTGCCTGAGAGGTATAACAACCGGTTCCGTGTACATCCATCAACAATTCTCCGTCATAAACCGGCAGCTCCGGATGATCTTCGAACGGCAGATAATCTTTATAAAGCTGATCACTGCTGGCACTGATCACTTCGATATCACCGTCACTCTTCCTGCTTTCTTCCACCGCCTTTACCGAGGCATAAGTCGGTGCCCCTCCGATATCTCCGGTTCCGTAATAATGATAGGTTGCATTCGTCGGACTTTGTTGCGCCAATCCCCGGATATAATCACTCCGGGAAAGATCATCTCCCCATTCGGCGCTATAGCTATATCCGTTACCGACCAACATAATCCGGGCGCTATCTACCCCTTGCCACAAACCGATCGGGAAAGGATATTTCCCATAATCATGGAAATTATTATAACGCCACTGGAATTTTTGGGTAGAAAAACCGATAAGCCCGCAATGAGCAGCCAAAGAAGGTAAAGTCCAGGAAAACCCAAAACAATCCGGCAAAAAAATATCCCTGCTTTGCACTCCGAATTCATCTTCATAGAAAGTCTGTCCTAACAAAACATTCCGAAGAAAAGATTCCGGCGAAGGTACAATAACATCATTGGCCTCCCAGCTACTTCCAGCGATATGCCAGCGTCCCTGACGAATATATTCCTTCATCAGCTCATATTTCTCCGGATAATATTCTTTCATCCAGGCATATTTTATCCCTCCTTCGAAATTAAAAACATAATTAGGGAAACGCTGGAGCAGAAATAAATTCTGCTCCAATGTATTCAATACATATTCACTGATAGTGGTCTGTAAATCCCAATTCCACTGGGTATCCAAATGGGCATCCGCAACAAAATAAGCTTTGTATTTTTTTTGCTGTGCTTTACCAGGTAAACAACAAAGCACGGCCAATAGAACAACAAATAGATACTTCATTCACACAATCAATTAAATATTCGAGTCATTTATTCCAGTTTCTTCATGGGGTATTCCGAAAAATTCCAGTTCCATGAAATGGACCGCCTGTTCTCCTCCCCAGCTCTCCAGCACTTTAATCCGCAAATAACGGAATACGCCAACTTCAGGTATATCATAGCTTTCACCCGCACGAGCATAAGCGATATCCGCATCTGTCAGAGTCCCGACAGGCAGGCCGGAGGGCTTTACCGCTTGAAATTCGCCGAGCATAGTCCAGCCTTCGTCACTCCCGTCCTCAGCAGGAAGCGAATTGGTACCCCAAAGCGTATACTTTTTCGGATTCCCGGCCCTAAAAGCCCAATCGTCCTGAGCACGCTGATAAATTTTAAAAGTATGTAATTCTGTAGGACGGTCCAGCTCAAAAGTCATCTGATGCGGTAACTTTCCCCCACTGCCCTCGCCGGTATGCCAACCTGTCTCCAGATTTCCGTCACACAGGTTTTCGGGATTCCATCCCCATTCCGTCGGCGTATTCGTCGGCAAATTGTAAATATGGAAACCGGTCTTATAATAAGGAAATTTACCGATTACTGCTTCCGAAACCAAGGAATCGATCGAATGCCCGGGACGATGAATCGTCGTATAGGAATACTCGCTTCCCGGCACAGCATCCACAGTACATTCTGCCTGGCTACTCGGAACGAACAACGTATCCATCCGTCCCGATTTATTCTCATACCTCAGATTCATTCCTTCCATTTCGGAAACATTCTTCCATTTGATATAAAACTGAGTATCATGGTTTTCCACTTTTTCCAGGTCGGCTGTCAACAGAATACTTTCATAACTGGGACCGTATACCCGGCCTGAATATTCTAGCGGTCGGGAAGGATTCCCGTATTGGTCATAGGTATAAACGATATACCCATACTCCCCCTCTGCCAAGGGAGAGATTATTTTAGAAAATTGGCGGGAACCGTCTGCCGGAATATCAAACTCCAGTGAATCCTGTTTCTGGTTCCAGTAGATCACTCCACGGCTAAGACGCGGCGAAGTGTAAAAGAAATCCAACTGTTGCCGCAATCTTCCCGGCCTCACTCCCACGGAATCCATCTTTCCTGCATAGACCCGTTCTCCCCAATCCAGGTATTCCTTATAACTATCTGTCAAATCGGAGCAGGCCGTTAATCCTGCCAATAGGATGCCCCAACTTAATTTATATAGCATTCTTTTCTTCATATTTATCTATTTTTATTACTGCTTTTATCTATTGTTCCGTATCATCAGCTTCCTCTTCTGCGACATATCCATGCGGTTCACCGTAAATTTCCAATTCTGCGAAACACATACGCGGTTGTCCGTCATAAGAATCGATCAGTTTGAACCGGAAATACTGATATTCTTCATCGACAAAACAGGTGAATTCTTCTCCGGTTTTGGTAGCGACATTGATATCATCCTGTGTTTCCTGTCCCATAGGTAATCCGGAGGGTTTCTCAGAAGTAAACGTATTCAACAATACCCAGCCGTCATCACTGCCGTCCGGATTCGGTAAAGAATTGGTCGCCCAAATTTCAAACACTCTGGGAGTAGCATCCCGGAAAGGCCATATATCCCGGTGGAAAATCCGGATATGCCGTAATTTCACAGGTACTTCCGATTTAAAGCTAAACTGATGGGGAATCGGCAACTGGGATTCACTGGTGTGATTACAGGTACTCTTATCTCCGTCAAAAAGATTATCGTGTACCCAACCGTAAATAACCGGCGTGGTGGACACCATCGGATAATGGGTTAGCTTCATCTTTTCTTCGTATAGCGGTGTCAGGGTTTTATAGATGGTATCGGTCCGGTTATCCCATTTATCTCTCAGGCAGAAAGCATAATTACTTTGGACGGCTTCCTGGTTCCGGATCGCGTATTTTCCTTTTGCAGCACTACTATAAATCATCTCCAAAGGAAGATATACTCCGTCAGGTTCCTGTTTCAACACCGAGATGATCACATTGATTTCTTTCGGGTTATTCCAGGTCATATCGATTCCTCCCACAGTCTGCTGTGCATCCAGACTGGCAAAGACCGACTCGAAAGGTGGGGTCAGCGGTCTCACGTCGACACCGATAGCAGCGGAACGGTTAAAACTCCGGTCAACGGTCGTTATCTGTACTTCACGCCGGGTAGTATCTCCCAACCCTTCGATTTTGAGCGTATCGGTATACACCGACGCCTGTGCAATCGCCACTTCTCCGCTATTCCGTTTGTATTTGGCTTCTACATACAGAAGATCTTCCTCATCCGGCAAATCATAGGTAATCAATGCTCCTCCTTCCACGTTGATCACTTCGGGATTCTTAATTTGCAAGGGAGCTACACCGTCTACCGGAGTCTGCCCGGTAAACATTTCGTCCTTACATGCTGTAGCCACTATTCCCAGCAGCAATATAAACAATATAGCATATTTCATCGTCGTCGTATTTTTACCAACCATAATTCTGTATTAATTTCGGATTATTTCTGATTTCATCGTCTTTAATCGGCCATAAATAATTTTTCTTACTATACACCCGCTGTAACAGATATACCTGTTTATAAAATTCTTCGGCTTCTTCTTTATTGATATTCCATCCCCGGACAGGGCGATTATACCACTCTTCGGCTTCTTTCCAGCGCCGTAAATCCCACATGGCATGTCCTTCCATAGCCAGTTCGATCAGGCGTTCCCGATGAATGATCTCCCGCATACCTTCTTTCGAGCGGAATTTATCCGGGCGTTTAGAATGTTCGATCCAGGCTTTTTCTACTCCGTCCAGCCCTGCCCTTTCTCTCACTTTGTCGATATATTCGAATACTTCATCATCAGGACTCTGTTTCGTTTCATTCAGAGCTTCGGCATACAATAAATAAAGATCGGCCAAACGAATGGAAGGGAAAGGAACGGCATCCTGTGTCATAGCGACATCATCGGAAACAATCGCTTGATAGTCGACCAGTTTTTTCGAGAAATATCCCGTAATAGAATAAAAACGATTTCCGATAAATCCACATTTTTCCCGATATCTGCTCTTCACCACCAACAAATCATTGTAATTATTGATATCGGTCTTTCCTTGTCCAAACCATATTCCCCGGTCAAAACCGATAGAAGCATAAAAACGAGGCTCACGGTCGAAATGTAATTTAACCGTCTCTTCTCCTTCTTTAATATACCATTTGTCTTTTTCAGAAGCAGTCTGTAAAGAATAACGTCCATTATAATCATAGTCTTTATCTTCTTCGATAGGTACGCCATGATTGGAATAATAGGATTCGACCAGATCAAAAGTAGGTACAAACCGCCCGCTGGCCCGGTCACGCATCGTTGTCGTCAAAGGAGGCATACACAAATGGGACATTTCTCCCGGATTAAAAGTCGTCAGTCCCCAAATGGTTTCTTTATTCCAACGCTCGTATATCGTCATCCGGAGAGTCAGTTCCTGGCGAAATACGTCATTCAGAGGCATCGGGTCGGTTTCCAATCTGTATAATTCAGCTCCGGCTAAATGGGCCGTATCGATAGCTGCTTTACAAGCCTGAGCTGCCTTTAGCCACAAGGTAGGATCTTCGGTCGTTTTGAACAAAGCAACACCACGTTCATCCTTGATATGGGCATAATCGGGATTCCCGTTAAATAAGGGACTGGCTGCCAGCATCCACAATTTAGCTCTAACCGCCAAGGCTATCGGTTGAGTAATTCTCCCCAACTCGGTAGCTTCATTAGCAATGTTCAGAGGCAGATCGGGGATTGCCTCATTGATCAGATTATTTACATAATGGATACAAGAATCCAGGGGTTCGCGATAAAGTCTCAGTTTCGAAATATCTTCCCCCACTTCCATATTCCGGTCAACAATCGGAATAGCTCCATACATTTGCATCAGATAAAAATGATAATAAGCTTTCAAAAATTTGACCTCCGCCACCCAACGTTTTCTTTCTGTAAGTTTTAAATCGTATACCTCATCTATTTTCTCCAGAAAAGTATTACAGACGCGAATAGCCTGATACAATCCCTGAGCACTGGTCTCTCCGTTCCAACAGTTATATAAAGGCGTTCCGGAGGATTGAGTTCCGTTGATCAATCCCAATAACTCCTGGCTCATCTCCGCTTCCCCGTGATAAGTATACATCTCGTGTCCTCCCAGCATAGCCGGATCGTTAGAAGCACTTCCATGTCTCGGAAGCCGGTTATAACAGGTAAACAGGTATTTTTCAGCAGCATCCCGGTCGGCAAAAGCATGGTCGATATTCGGAACATTATCGGGGATTACATCCAGATAATTGCAGGAGCTCACGCTTAACAGCAGCAAGCCTAACGTAATTAAATTTATCGTATGTCGTTTCATTTTTCTTGGGCTTTAATTAGAAAGTTAACTGAATACCAGCATTATATACACGTTGGATCGGATATCCCAGGCCATTTCCGCCCATTTCCACATCCCACAATTTAAATTTACTGAACATCAACAGATTACTACCGCTGATATAGACACGCAAAGTGTTCAGGCGGACTCTCCGGATCAATTCTTCCGGCAAAGAATATCCGATCTCCGCTTGTTTCAAGCGGAGAAAAGAACCGTCTCTCAAAAACCAGCTACTCTGCTGGCAATTATTACTTTCAGCCACATCCGACAAACGGGGCCACAAGGCATGCGGATCGGGATTCGTCTCGGACCAGTGATCTTCGGCATAGGCTTTCAAAAGGGCATTCTGTCCATTGACAAAAGGAGAAGTAGCCGAAGCATCGATCATAAAAGAAGTACGGGCAGCCCCCTGGAAAAAACAGGATAAATCAAAGCCTTTATACCCCATAGAAAAACCGAAACCGTAGATCAGTTCGGGTGTTTGCGGATAACCGAGATTGACCCAATCGTCCCCGGTAATTTCACCGTCACCGTCCATATCTTTAAATTTGATATCTCCGGGCATCACCTGCCGCTGACCGAAATTTTGTTTAGCGGAATTATCGATATCATATTGATCGATAAAAAGCCGTTCGGCAACAAATCCCCAGTGTGCATCGAAAGGTTTTCCTTTATGAGCTCCCCACGGCATCCAGGGGCGTTCGGCTTCTTCAAAATAAAGGTAACGGCTTTTGGCAAAGGTAAAATTGCCCTGTACCTGAATCCACAAAGAATTGGCAAAAGCCTGGTTGTAACGGACATCTCCATCAACTCCGTATCGCTCGGCTTCTCCTACATTGGCAATGATATCCGCCTCTTTCCCCAGCGTTGCCGGGATAATACCCCGACCTTGTAATATATTCGTCCGTTTATCCTTATAAGCATCTACATTCACTTCAATTTTATCGAAAAGAGCCAGTTCCAATCCCACATTCGTAAAATGAGAAGTTTCCCAGGATATCTTATCATTGGCATAACGTTCGATATTCACGCCGGGACGATTATAATTCAATGAGGTCCCGAAATTCATACCTAAACCCGAATTATTCAGGTTGACTTTGGAAAGATAAAAAAAACGGTCGTTTATATTTCCGATCTGATCATTACCCATCAGTCCATAAGTCGCCCGGATTTTCAATTTAGACAACACCCGTTTCAGGCCTTCCGGATAAAACTTTTCATTGGAAGCCATCCAGGAAATACCGGCAGAAGGGAAGAAACCGAAACGCTCCTTTTCAGCAAAACGTTCCGAACCGTTGTATCCGAAATTGAACTCGAAGAAATAACGGCTATCGAAACCATAAGTCATACGACCGGAAAAACCCATATTACGTCTGGGCAGCGAACTTTGCAAATCGCCGGCATTTCCAGTCAGTTCGTTTCGCATCATATAAACCAGCTGTCCTCCGACGGCATGCTTTTCTTTAAACGTACGGTTATAGGACACATTACCCTCGAAATAAACGGAGGAAATGACATCTTTACCATTTTCCGTATAATTCAAGGCCTCTGAAGAACCGGGGTTTACATGTTTCAACGTATATGTATCGGTATGCCGATCGTAGTCACTCAACGCATAATAATACGGAGTATACTCCCGTTTCACTTCAAAATGAGCCCTGCGGTCGGTATTGAACATGATCCGGGCCTCCAGTCCTTTGGTAATAAAATCGAAATTCTGTTTCAATTCCAACTGTGCCAAAATCTTCGACGTAGAATATTGTCTGTAGCCTTTTACCAAATCTGCATAAGGATTACTATAGCTACCGTCTTCCACATTTCCGAACAAAATATGTTTGGCCAACAGATTCGCTTCGTCCGGTTCATAGACTGCCGGGAACATGACCGGATTAGTTCGCAACACCTGCCGGTAATAATCGGCTCCATAGCCCAGCGGCCCGTTGTAATCATCGAAATTACCGTGCATTCTTACCGTCAATTTAGTCGTCGGATTCAAATCCAAATCGATATTAGAACGTAAATCGAAATTTTTTAAATTGATATTATTATTGAAATTGTTCCTTCCGTTCACTTTCAACACTCCGTTATCCTGATTGAAAGCTCCCGACACATAGTAACGGGCAGTCTTTCCACCACCGCTCAGGCTGACATTCAACCGCTCGTTCACAGCAAACTTTTTGAACAACATATCCTGCCAGTCGGTCACCGGATATACCATAGGATTTTTTCCTTCGATCGTTCCCTGTATTTTCTCTTCGGAATATACCAATAGTGCGTTAGGATTACGGCTCAGCACAGCTTCGTTATGTAAACGCATATAAGTAACCGGATCGGCCAATTCTACTTCACGGGTCGGCTGCGACATCGAAGTTTCGAAACGGATATTGAACTTAGGTTTTCCTTCTTTTCCTCCTTTAGTCGTCACGAGAATAACCCCGTTTCCTCCTCTCGACCCATACAACGCAGTTGCCGTAGCATCTTTCATAATCGAAAAAGAAGCGATATCGTCCGGCTGTAAACGGGCAAGATCGTCGGAAGTCATTTCGATATTATCGATCAGGATCAGCGGATCGCGTTTCGCTTCCGAATAAAACGAGCCCACCCCACGAATAAAAAAATTTGCATTATCGGCTCCCGGCTCTCCGGAACGTTGCGTGGCAATCAAACCGGCTACCCGTCCGGCCAATGCCGTAGTCAGGTTACTGGACGGGATTTTCAAATCTTTCGGAGTGACTGTCGTGATTGCACCGATGACACTTTCTTTTTTCTGTTTTCCGAAAGCAACGACCGCCACCTCTTCCAGCTCATCAACTTTCGGTTGCATTTTTACAAGAAATTCATTCCTGTTTCCGATCGCCAACGTTTGTGTTTCCATTCCAATAAAAGAGATGATCAAACGATTGGAGGGTAAGGCATCTATGGCAAAAGAACCATCCACATCGGTAATGACTCCCCGGGGAGTACCTTCGATCTGAATCGTCGCACCCGGCATCACCAAACCTTTTTCATCCACCACTTTACCGGTAATACGTTTGATCTGAGGCTGTTGTTCCTGAGGAAGTATTTTTTTAGAAATCACGATTTGCCGGTCTTTGATTTCATAGATATTGGAGGTTCCGGCAAAAAGTTCATCCAAAATCTGATCGACGGTTTTATTTTCAGCCTGAATAGTCACCTTACGGTTTACATCCACAACACCGTCATAATAAAATACAACGTATTCACTATTCTTTTCGATAGCCTTGAATACTTCTTTCACTGTTTTATTATTCAGTTCCAGTGTAAAATAGGTCGATTGTGCATATCCATCGATTGCATAACACAACCTGACACTTAGTACAAAAAATAGTACCAATAGCTTCATAACACAAAATAATTTAAAAAATCTGCCCCGGACGGAGCCAAAGGTTCGCCTTTTTTTCATAGATTTACGAAGATTTTGATTTTAATAATTGCTATAGTTTTAATTCGAAATCACAGCCGGATAATATTGCCAGTATTGTCCGGTTTCATTTTATTCCTCTATTTCATGCTTTCTTTTTCCTTTTTCATGACTTTTATTTTGTTATCTACTGATTCATACCTAATCGGAGCCGTTTTTGTCAGGCTCTCCAATACTTCTTTCAAATCATTCTTCAATTCCAGTTTTCCGGAACAAGAAATTCCCTTTACCTCTGAAGTATAATCGATCTCTACCCCGTAATATTTTTCCAACCGGGTCAGGATATCTCCGATACAGGAACGTTCGAAACACAAAACCCCGTCTTTCCAGCTGATATATTCATAAACATCGACCAGTTTGACTACAGGTTTTCCATTCTGTAAAACATAACGGTCATTCGGAGTCAGTACCGTTTCCTGTCTATCCTTCGTCTTCACATTCACTTTTCCGCTCACCAGGACAACACCTTGTTCCATCTCATCTTCATAGGCCCTAATACCGAAAGAAGTACCTAAAACACGCACTTCAAATTCTTGCGTTCTCACATAAAAAGGCCGATCGACATTCTCAGCCACTTCGAGAAAAACCTCTCCTTCTACATAAATTTCACGTTTTTCTTTTTCAAATTCGGCAGGATATACGACACGAGAATTTGCATTCACCCAAATTTTCGTTCCTTCGGAAAAAGTGATGGACGAACGTTTACCGGCAGGCACCAATAACTGGTGGAAAACAGCGGTCTGTTGTTCATTGATTATCGTAGCTTCTTCAGTCAATGAATCGGTCCGGATACTGATCCGTCCGGTGGAATCATAATTCAGAGCTGTCTTTTCGGCAGCAATCAATTTTTCCTGTCGGTCTGCCAGCACCAAAAGAACTTCCGAGCCAGTTTCTGCAGGATTACCGACCAATTCTATGGCGGTAAGCGCTTTCTCCGCCTGCATCCGATACAACCAGAAAGCTGTCGCCAGGGTCAGTAATAAACAAGCGGCAACCGTGCTTATCCGATATAGTAAACGAAAGCTCTCCCGACAATTCCGGCGGATCGCTTCCCATACCTGTACCTTCTCTTCCGGCCTCATCCTTTGTTCCTGATGATGTATATTCCGGATAAACTGTTGCGCTTTTTCCACCTCTTCAGCCAAAGCACGATCAGCACGCACCAACCGGTCCCACATCCTAACACTCTCTTCATCAGGACGTAAACAATACTCCAGAAATTCATCATCCTGAAGTAAATCATAAGCTTTATAATGAGAATAATCTTTCAATATCAAACAGTTTTAAACATAAAAAACGTCCGTTTAAATCGGTCAAAATTCATAAAGTTTATAAAGTTCTTGCCCCCTGTGGGTCCTTGGTTAATTGACAATCGATAAATGACAATTGACAATGAAACGGGCCACCTGAGGAGTAGACTATATTGAATTGATTATCAATCATTATATTCTCAACTTCTTTTCTCATTTTTCTTTCTTTTCTTATTCCTTCATGGGAGCGAAGCTTCCAAAAATTGCCAATTGTCAATCGTCATCTGTCAATTTTTCTTTTGACGGATTTCCGCCAAAAGAAACGGACGTTTATATGGTAAACAGTTAAAATTGATTTTTCTACTCATTTTTTCAGAAAAAAAATCTACTTTTTTTTATTTTTTATTTCAAACTGCTACGATTATTTTCTATTTGTACGCTTTCACAATTTTCCAAACGAATAAAATCCTCGGGACGAAGCTGTTCTGAGTATTCGAAATAATTATCCCGAATATCCAGTCCTTCGGTCCAGCGGGCATAAATTCCCTCCTTTCCACTCAGAGCAAAACGATTCGCCAGAATACGAATATTCCGGTGTACCGCCCCCTCGGGCCGATCATTCTCAGGAGCTATACTTATGACAGGTGAACCACATTCCACAAAAAAGTTATTCCGGATCGTTACATCCGATACCGGACCGGATTCATACCAACTTCGGGCATCGTCGGAAATCAGTATAGCACTCATCGGAGTCCTGAAAAAAATATTCTTTTCAATCACCACTTTCCGGCGGGTAGTCACTAATATTCCCCGTGTCGGTATTCTGGAGAAATAATTATTCCGGATCAGCACTTCGGGTGTCCAGGTTACATTCTCCACCACAACAGGCTGTTGCTTCACCTGTTCGTCGACCGGCCGATCCAAGGTCAGCAGGATCTCATAGTTATCCAGTCTTTTGACTTGTTTCACCCAAGCCGACTGCAGTTTACGCAACGAGTTCACCTGCACCAGCTCCACCTCATCTCCTTTAAAAAAAGCTTCGAAACCGAAGGACTGGTTATGCATAAAACGTACACGCACCTGATTAGAGGCCGGATAATCCATGACCTTCAGATGGGTACCGTGAATATTGATCGGATCGTCCTGAGCCCCTTCAAAGCGGGAATCCAAGATACTCACTTTTCCCCGGCATCCCGACATCTGAACAAAATCGGCAAAACCGACACAAGTCCGCCCGTGCCCCCATTCGGGTGTACAATTCAAACGGTTATAAGTCAGATTCTCCGAATATTGTCCGACAATCCCGAAATTACCCAGGAAATGGATATTCAAATCTTCAAGAGTCACCTGTTTACTTTTCAGAATCAAACCGCAAACCTCGTCCCGGATAGCGTCCCGCATCTGAAATACTTGCCCCACGCGGCCTTCGGGACGTTTGTTGTAATTAAAACGCACCAACCCCTTTTCCAGTTCTATCGCTTTCACCACATCACTCATCGGCGAATTACAGCGCCAGGTAACATTCCTCCAAGGCTCGAAAACCTGAGCTATACCACCGGTAAAGTTCCATCCTTCTCCCAGCCAGGTGAATTTTCCCTCCCGGATTTCATAGGGCGAATCGGGGTGAATACGGGCGGTTAGATAATTTTCACCGGCATCCACTACGGTCATTTCCGGTACAGAAGGATCGGCCGCTGTCAGGGTAAAATTGCGCAGGATGATATTTTCACTGCTATCTATGACAAAACTTGTCATCTCGCCATGAGTCACCAAGCGAGCCCCATCCCCTTCGATCGTGAGATTTCTGATCCCCCTGATCCACAAGCCGATGTGTTTCGTCGGATCAGGATTCTCCTCTTCCGAAGCCGTATTCGAAATATAATAAACCTGTTTCGAACAACTTGTCCGGAATAAATGGTAATTCCCTTGCTCCAGACGGATCACCACCGGTTTTCCCCGGTATTGGCGAGCCTTTTCGATCGCCGCCTGAATACGGGGAGTGGCGTCTCCCTGGGTTGCACTTACCCGAATCACCTCGGCTCCGACAACGGATATCGTACCAAACCAAAGGATTCCTATCCATAAAAAAATGTATCTACTCATTTGTCAACTTGATTTTTTTATATTTATATCCAGCCAGCACGGAAATAACGATCATCACCACGATTCCAATCACGAAAGGCCAGGGCATCAGCTCTGCATCGCTTTTTCCATAGGAATGCAAACCGGAAAGATAATAATTCACTCCGAAATAGGTCATCAAAACAGAAGCGATAGCCCATACCGAGCACATATTAAAAACAAAAATACTTTTACTAAGTCCGGGAATAAAACGAATATGCAGCACCAAAGCATAAACGACAACCGATATCAAAGCCCAGGTTTCTTTAGGATCCCATCCCCAGTATCTGCCCCAGGATTCATTCGCCCATACCGCTCCCAGGAAAGTACCGGTAGTCATAAACACCAGTCCGAGAATCATCGCCATTTCATTCAGCAGGGTCAGCTCCTGAATCGTAGACCCGATCTTCTGCCGGTTTCGCGGCCTCACCCCCAGGATCAGCGACATATTGAAAAGTCCGATCAGAGCACAAATCGCAAAGAATCCGTAACCGGCCATAATCACCGCGACATGCAGCATCAGCCAATAAGATTGAAGAACAGGTACCAAAGGCGTGATTTCAGGATTCATATCATTCAAACCGGCGACAAACAGGACCACTCCTCCCAGCAAAGCCGACAAAGCAGGCAATACATAAAAACGACGGGCAAAAACCAATCCTCCTAAAACAATCATCCAACCGGCATATACCATCGATTCATATGAATTTGTCCAAGGAGCATAACCTGCAATATACCAGCGTAATGCCAATCCTAACGTATGGCATATAAACACGGTTCCTATTCCAAAGATCAAAGCCCGGCAAACGATTTTCAATCCTTTTTTCTCATTCATCATCCAGGCAAAGACAAATCCCAGCAAGAGACCTCCCAAAATGAGATAAAACTTACGGCACCAGGAAAAAACATCCGCCTGATTATATAAAATTTCCGCCTTTATCTTTTGTTCGTCCATCGGGATCACCTTATTCTTCGCCTGCTGATAAGTACGGATCATTTCCAACACCCGGTCAGCTCCTGTCCAGTTACCGTTTTGCAGCCCCTGTGCCAATTCGTCTTTATACCACACCATAATCCGGGCGACAAAAAGGGAATCTTTTCCCTGAAACACCGACAAATCGTCTCCTGCCGAATACCATTTTCCAGCCGCATCTCCTTCGTGAGGAAAAATAGCCAAAAATTGGCCCTGAAAAATCTGATAAACGATATTGACACATTCGTCTAATTTCAGCAGGTCGTTTTCATAACTGCTCCGTTGGGCAGGCGATTTCTCATAGGCTTTCTCCACCTCGGTCGCTAAAAGATATTGGCCTTGTTCATCCAGGATATCCTGCCAGGCAATAAATGACTGCCCGGTTTTTCCCAGTTTTTCCAGTATTGTCCGGTTTTTTACTTTGATAAAAGGCTCCTGTACCCATCGCGCCGGATTGGCAATCAGATTCAAGAATACCTGATCGGAAGTCAATCCTTTATAGGTTTTAGCCTGATAACATTTCCTCAGAATAGCCGAAGTCCAGGTATTCACCGGTTCTAAGCGGCCTTTCGGATTTTGCACCACCAAGCGGCCGAATTCAGCAGCATGTTCCCGGCTGACATCAGGAGCGGCATTCCCACTGACTCCTACACAAAACAACCCGATAAGCAAAAGCCATACTTTTTTATCTGTCCGGAACTTGCTCATTTCTCCTCTCAACCGGCTAAAACGGGAATTCCGTCCAAAACAGATCCCCAAGAATCCCAACACCATAAAAACATAACCGATATAAGTAATCTGCATCCCGGGACAATCGTAACTCACCGTAAGCACCGTTCCCCGTTCGTCAGGATCATAAGAAGATTGAAATAATCGATATCCTTCCACATTCACCACTTTGTTCATTTTCACCCCTACTTTTTCCTCCCGTCCCTGATGAAAAACGACCAGATCACTCTCATAAGAAGAAGGGCTATGGGAACCCGGATATCTTTTCAGGCGGAAATCGGTCAGGGTCACGCGGAAAGGTACAGTCTGCCGCTCCATCCGTTCTCCGACAAACATATAGTCGACCGTTTCTCCTTCCCGGATATGCATGATTCCTTCTTTCCCGGCAAAATGGGTAATAGCAGCTCCGACAAGTATCCACAAAAAAGAAAAATGCAACAACAGGTTTCCCCAGTTTTGTCTCCGGAACCATTTCCGGCAAAAAAAGATCACTATCAGCTGGATTCCCAGTATCCCCTGTAACAAAATAAACCACCAGGCATAATAGAAATGTTCGCGCACGAAAGCCGTACCTTTCGCTTCTTCGACAAAAGTGGCTATTCCCAGAACCACAATATACCCGATCAATAATACGTACAGGGTCACCGATGCAGAGAGGAGTCTTAGAAATCTCATAAAAATAAAATGATAGAGAGGAATAAGGAATTCGAGGATGATAACGGCTACAAGACGACCGGCAGAACCGGGAATAGAACCGATATTCGAATAGTCCGGCCCAACTTCGTTCGGGCTGAGAAAAACGATTGTTTTTGTTGAGAAAGTCTCCGACTTTGTTGAAGAATAAACAAGGAAATTTTCAACAGAAAATCTTTGATTTGCACTCAACAAAATCAAAGATTTTCTCAACAGTCCACGTTTAACTTTCCGGAATGATCACCCGGAAGCCGACATTATATACCTTTTGCCAAGGGTAGAAAGCTTTTCGGTAATAAGCGGTCGAGTACTTGGGCCGGTCGGTCCAGGAACCACCACGCACGACTTTCCGGTCGGAAGCCTGTTCTTTCTTCAAAGGATAATCGACATAATCCGAACAGGTCCATTCGGCCACATTACCGTGCATATCTTTCAATCCCCAGGGATTAGCCTGATAATGGCCGACATTTCCCATCAGCATCGACCCGTCGTTGACAGAAGCGATCTTCGGGAGATAATCCCAATAAGGACGCAAAGGATCGTCTTTACTCATCGGCTTCGGATCGATACCGGTTACCGCCATATCCGAAAGCATGGCATCCGCCATATTTTCATAAGGAGCAAAGTCGGTATTGTTATTTCCATACCAGAAAGCATCTCCACTGCCTCCGCGACAGGCCCATTCCCATTGGGTTTCTGTCGGTAACATTATTTTCTGTCCGGTTTTCTGTCCCAACTTTTCACAATAAGCCTGAGCCTCTTCACAGCTCACCCGGATCACCGGATATTGCGGATAATTGGCCCGATAGCCCGGAGTAGTATGGTCTTTCCAGAATTGTCCGATAATCCGGCTATTGTGTTCCGGCACGAGGGCACAATATTGTTCGTTCGTCACCTCACATTCGGACATCCAGAATCCGTTTTTCACACTGGCTTTAAATGCAGGCCGGCAATCGGCTTCGCCATCGTTACATCCCATCACAAACTGTCCGGCAGGTATCCACACAAAATTCATCGTTACTCCCGGAGCTACTTCGATTTGACGGGTTTTCTTTCCGTCGGCCTGCTGTTTTTTTGCTGCCTCATTTTTATCGAAAGGCCAACCGGAAACTTTCACGTTCCTGGCTTTGGTTTCCTTCACCGGAGCAGGCATGACAGGCTGGATGGCCCCTTTACTTTTCAGTACTTCCGCATAATCGGCCAATTCTTTCCGCCAATCCACCCCTGCCTGATTGTATTTGTGCGCCAGTTCGATCCGACGGTCGTACTGGTCAAATTCATTCACTTTGGAAATGTTGATAAACTGTCCATAATAAGGAGCATTGAAATCGATCCAGTTGTAAAGTGTTTTCCATTCCTTATCCGTCAATTCCACCCCATAATGTCCTTTTTCGAGCATACGCACCAACTCGGAATTGGAAGCATGATATTCGTACGGTTTCAGTACATACATTTCAGCCTCGGCTCCCTGACGGTATACATAAGGCATGATGGCCAAGTAGCTCTTGCTCCAGGGACGTCCGAAACGCGGATAATTCGTATCCATACGTCCGCCGGTCAGGTTCATATGACTCTTTTCATTGTGACAAGCCACACAAGCCCGATCGAGGATCGGCTGAATTTCCAGGTCGAAGGTAAACGAACGAACGCCTCCTTCAGGAGCCTGCAAGCGATGGGGTTTCGTCTGGGAAGCAATCGTACGCTTCGGAATAGGGATCTGGTTCTGATCTTCATGGCAACCGATACAAGATACGGTTTCTCCCGGCATCGGAGTAAACCAGCTTCTCATCCATTGTACGGCCCGTCCCTGAGCATCCAGCGGCTGAATAGCGATCGGAGTATTGGCCGGTACTTTGAATATAGCCGATCCATCCTCTTCGACCGGTACGGTTCCCAACAACCGTTTGATATCCCATCCCGACTGAATTCCCTGGGCATCATGATCGGAAGCTGTCATCCAATAAGCATATTCATAAGCCAGAATCCGTAATTCTTTCACAGTTCCTTTGGGCAAGCCCATGCTTCCTTCTCCTGCATAGATATCCTGAATAAATATAGTGGCTTCTTTATCGTTGAGGTTGACCCGGTCTGGAATCACCGGAGGAACCGGGCGTTTTACCACAGCGATAGGCGAATTGAATCCTTCACCCTCGAATTCGGCCAGACAAGTCAGGTTATCGAACACATCTACCAGATAAATTCCCCATAATCCGTCCGGAGTCAGTTTTCCACTGACCAGGAAATACTTGTCATCCAACGGACACGGACGAATAAACTGAGGCCATACCCCATTCACTAATTCGTCTTTCACTTCAGGAATAATTTTCCGGTCGCGGAACGGTAGTTCCTGCACCACCCCTTTTTCTTCTTTCCGGGATTTGGCCGGATCGAAGATCATCAGACGTCCGGAACGGGCAATACCATGATGACCGGAAACAATTCCGACGAACTTCGTAGTATTCCCGGGTAAAGGCTTCACATCGAACGTACTGTTAGGCCAGAAAGAACCACTTCCGTAAAGTGCTTTATTTTCTGTCCCATCAGGATTCATATGCATGATAATCCGTGAAAAATAATGCGTCAGATCGGTATATTCCCAGCGGGTATACATCACTCGTCCGTTATTCATCACCACCGGATTCCAGTTTCCATCCTGGTCGAAAGTCAACCGGCGGAAAGCTTTGGTTTTCGGATCATACAACGAGAGGTTACCTACCTGATCCCAGCCGCTCACACAGGGTACTCCCTGATAACCGATATTCGAAGAGGCGACGATACGTCCGTCCGGCAGATAATTAGCATCGCAGAATTCGACATCCGGTTCGTCCACTTCGATTTTCTGGTGCAGGTTCTTACCATCGATACCGATTTCATAGATCTGCCAACGATTTTTTTCATCCACAGACGAGAAAAGCAAACGATCGGCATCCCAATGCATTTGCAAATCGGCAATATTGACATCCCGCTGAGGTTTATAAACCGTACGGATCTGCAAATCACCACGTAATCCGGAAAGTTCTACGATCTCCCCATCCCGTCCTGTTCTTCCGGCAGAGTACATACTCGACCAGTTGTTCTCCGGTGAACCCAAAGCCGGCGCCATAGCAGTCCGCGCATTGGCCCCCAGATGGAAACGGGTAGCTACGATCTTATCCCCATCCAATAATGGATTCGCCAACAAAATGGTTTTCTTCGCATCCACAACCCGACGGGCTTTTGCCAACATCTCCTGATCACCGCTGTAAATACCTTTAGTCACCAGTGGATAATTCGTTTCGATTTCCTGCAACAGCTGATCGTATTTCTCTCCTTTCAAACCGGCTTGTTTCATATCTTCCAGTGCCATCCGGATCGCACTGGAAGATATGAAACA
>ERZ832317.2736-NODE-2736-length-19648-cov-2.756239_pt1 | contig 19648 bp, 14 predicted proteins | sample MGYA00519695_ERZ832317 | MGnify/ENA primary metagenome ERZ832317 (study PRJEB31850, sample SAMEA3708726) | human gut metagenome | biome: human gut; feature: human-associated habitat; material: faeces | place: China | collected 2014 ...
GAATCCAGCTCCACGGATTTCGATTGTTTCTTGGTATTATGTTCTTGGCATTTCTTGTTGATATCATGGCATTAGTCTCAGATGTTATTCATATTGTTTTTCAAGTCTGCTTCCGGGATAATAGTGAGCTAAAATATCTTTGTAATAATAACCTCGCTCTCCCATTACTGCCGCACCGATCTGACAAAGTCCTACTCCGTGTCCCCAACCGGCTCCGGTCAGTGTAAAGCGGGTTGGAACATTTCCCTCTTCTCCTTTTTCCTTATCCACAAGGAATGCTGAACTATAAAGATGGGAAGGCGACAATGTACGTCGGATCTCTAATTCTTTTCCGATGGTCAGTGTCCGTAAAGTACCTACTATCTTTAATCGTATCAGGCGTCCGGAAGTTCCTCGCTCTACAGGGATTAAGTCTATGATTTCCCCGAAATCAATTCCCGAACGTTGATGGATTAACTCAGCTAGTTCCTGTTGGCTATAACTGATTTTCCAACGGTAGAAATCAGTCGTTTCCTGATCGTAGTTATTAAGAACCTGACTCAGAATCTTTTTATCCTGCGTATTACAGAAAGCATCCGGAGAAGTTCGTATCCATCGGTCCGCTTCTTCTTCCTGCGTCAGATCGGGAAGCTGTATTGCCGGACCTGTTATTTGTTTCTCCGAATCAGAAGCATGGGATTCCGGTATGTAATCTCGTTTACCGGTCAGATAAGGATGCCTCACATTCTCCCAACAATTCTGAAACTCTTCCATTGCACCGCCACAACATTTGGAGAATCGCGCATCGCAAATCTTTCCTTCATACATCAGCACCTCTCCACGGGTAGCTGAAACAGCTTCGATAGCTTGTGGAGTAGAAGCACGGGTAATTCCCTGATAGCGCTGGCAATGATCATCCGCACAAACATCAAAGTGCGTATGCGCTTCATGATCATACCATTTGATAAGTTGAGAGTTGAGAGTGGAAAGTGGAGAGTTGGCTGCGCTGTCCGGCTGTATAGTAGCTTTCCATTTTTCATTCTCCACTCTCAATTTATTGATCAGCCAGCTTCTGGAAATGACAGCATGTGCTTTCAGTAGTTCCAAAGAGGCGGTGGCACTCATTTCTGATGAGATGACACTTGTCAGGTAATCTTCTATAGAGATTACATTGATGGCGGTCAGTGTCTCTCCTTCGACAATGATTTTCAAAGCTCCCTGGAAGCGTTGTACTTCTTTGCGTTCCCAATGAAAATTGATGCCGATGGTGACATCCTTTAGCTCAAAGAAGATCCCGGCATTTGGCTGAGGGTAGAATATCAATTCATCGTATTCTTTCCCTGACCAGTATATCTTTTCTTTTTGATAAACAGCCTTTTGTGCCCCTGAAACCTTTGTGCCGTCAGGAGTAGTGAAGCTTTCGGGAAAAGAAAATTCAATTTCTTTTCCCGAAAGGATACCGACTGTAATCTGAGGTTCTTCCATTTCTTCTTTACTAGGATGTTTGATCGGTGAGTGCTTTTAACTGTTCCTGTGACAAACTGACCTCCTTGTAAATCTGAGTGATTTTTTTAGCTGTTATCTTATCCAAATCTTCTTCTCTTACAATGGGGAATACGCCACACATCTCCGCAATAGCCGGGCTTATCAATAAGCCTTTTTTCCCTTGGGCATAATAACATTCCGGCCGATGTTTAGAACGTAGGAAAATAATACAGTTCCACTGTTTTATTTCATCGCCTCCAGTGCGGTTTACTGTTTCGAGTCCATACCAGGCAATCACATTGATTAAAGGTTCTTTGTCATGATAAATAGAAACTATCTTATCGTAAAGATACTCAAACATTTCAATGATCCCTCTTCTGTTTGGAGATGAAATGCCAATGCTCGTGGTGAACCCGTTTTCTAGATGACTATGTACGCTATCTTCAGAACTAAGCATGTCCGATATGAAAGTCATCCCAAAAGGATTGGCAATCTTTTCCTCTTTTCCTGCTGCCTGAAAGTGCATATGGTCAGGGGCGGAAGCTCCGCATTCCGGTCCGTTATATAAGATGAGGAACTCGTTCATGTTTTCGGCAAGGAAAAGCATATCCTCAAAACGGTTTTTGATGGTTTGCGGGGTATGTTCCTCTTCAATTATGGTCAGATGCCGGCGGAAAATCGGATAAGGATTGAGGCATACCTCATAATGTCCGAGTGACAAAGACGTTTGTTCTGCCGGGCGATTGTCATTGCACAGAAAACAAGGTCTTTCTTGTATGGACTGAGAGTCGGTCTGGGCCATTGTAGAGATTGCCCGTTGTGGATTTGGGAAGAATCTGACTCTCTTGGTGTCCCCTCCTAGTTTGAGTTCCAGCGTCTTTTCTTTTTTAAGATTCTGTTCTAATTCCTTATAATTCTTTTTTGCCAGCTTCCAGTCTTTTTTCTGTTTTTCTATCATCTCGTTGACGAGACGCTGAAAACTTTCATCGATGCTGTGCATCCGGATTCTTGCCTGTAACTCCCAGGTTCGGATAGTGTCTTTGTAGAAATTGTTCCGGTTAATTTTTTCGATATCTAATGCTGCGTCAGAGTTGCCTTCCCAACGGCGGCAAAGATAGATTACATCATAAATACGACCGATCGTATATTCACGAGAAATACTCAGACCTATGGCATAATCTTCTCCATAACTGGTATTGGGGAATTTGATCTTGCGAAGGATGGGAGTGTAGAAGGCCCGTGGGGCACCCAACCCATTGATACGTAAAGCATTGTTGGGACCGTCCTCTACTGTCCACTCTTTATGGTCAATGACACCGGGAGCTATCTCGTTCATCTGAAAATCCGTCATTAGGTAAGTCCCTATCACCATTGCACAGTTCTGCTGATAGAAGGTATCGACGATTTTCTGTAAGGTATGCTCATCCTTATACAGGTCATCGCTATCCAGTTGCACGGCAAATTTACCGCATTTCTCATGGTGTACTCCTACATTCCAGCAACCTCCTATACCGAGATCATTCTCCTGGGGAATGATATGTATTAGTCTATTGTCCGCACTAAATTCCTGGAGGGCTTCGGTGGTACCGTCCGTTGAGTGATTGTCGATCACAATCACATTAAAGGGAAAAGTCGTTTGCTGGCTCAAAGCAGAATTTACGGCGTCACGAATGGTCCGGATACGATTACGGACAGGTATGATGACAGATGCTTCAAACTCAAAAGCTTCTCTGTCCAGGTTTACTGTTCGGGAAGAAGGTCTTACATAGGCATTGATTTCTTTCAGATGCTTGATACAAACTTTCTCCATTTCGATCTGTACTTCCCGATTTTTAGGATTTACGTAGTCGAATTGTTTCTCTCCGCTTTTCCGGGTATCTGTTTCTATTTCTGTGTAAAGGAACTCATTGATATGGATGATTTGAAATAGATTACCTAGCATCAGACGCATTTCATAAAATGCAGCATATTGGAAAACTGTTTCCTCCAGAATACTTGAAGCAAGGGTGAAAATTTCGGAATTGAATAAAAGCACCGAACCGAAATCAAAATCATCCCGGAGGCTTCCTTGTTGATAATCAATAACGGGAGCTTGTTTGAGAACTCCGTCAACCAGTTGGTAATGATCTGCGTATACCATTGCATTTTCTGAGGAACTCTGTAATCTGTGTCATGCGTTCCAGTGCGTACAATCCTAGTTTTAGCGGGGTCTGTTTCGTGTAAAGCAAAAGATAGCTGGCATCATCTGCGTTGTCAGCAATTGTTTTAATCGTACTTGTAGAGTAGAGACCGTTAATGAGGAGACATTCACACCCCGGTAAGCACTCTTTGTTGGTATCAGCGCTTAGCAGGTAGATTTTGTTCACTAATTCTGAAGCTTGCAATTCTTTTACAGTTTGTATCGTATCTTTCGGATTGCCAAAAGGTATGAAGCAATTGATTTTCTTTTTCATTTTAATGTTTTTTTATTAAAGAGTTGTTGATAGGGGCTGCTGACGATTTCCTTTTGATGAGCAGGCAAAGCCCCAGAAAAGTAAACGCAGCATTCAATATCAGTAACTCGTAGCTAATTTGATATCCATCGAACCAGGCTTCCGAATTTCTTTGCAATACGTAGCAAAGTGCAGGAGAAAGAATGGCTACTAACGGAATATATGGATCATAAACTTGTTTTTTAGTAAAAATGCCGAAAGCGAATAGTCCGAGAATTGGACCATACGTATAGCTGGCCAGCGTATAAATCGCATCAATCACACTCGTATTATTCAGCAAATTGAATACGAAGATGACGATTCCCATCACGAACGCCATCCCGATGTGCACGTGTTTCCGTATTTTGCTGAGTGCCGCTTCGTCTTTCTTGTGCGCATTCAGAATATCTACGGTGAAAGAAGTCGTCAGGGCTGTCAAGGCCGATCCGGCAGCGGAGTACGCCGAAGCTATCAATCCGATAATGAACAGGATACCGACTATTCCCGGAAAGTAATTGCCTGTGGCGATCATTGGGAACAATTCATCGCTCTTGCCGGGATTCTCGATTCCCTGTCGGGCGGTGAAAGTATAGAGCAAGACACCCAGCATCAGGAAGAGCAGGATCACGAAGAACTGTGAAATCCCGCTTGTAATCATATTCTTCTGTGAGTCACGGAAGTTCTTGCAACTGAGATTCCGTTGCATCATATCCTGATCCAGCCCGTTCATGGCGATAACGGTAAAGACTCCTGCCAGGAATTGCTTGAAGAAATATCGCTTGTCGTTGACATCGTCAAAAAAGAACATTTTGGAGAGATCGTTGTCTGAAATCGTTGAGACCAATCCGCTGAAATTCAGATGCAGGCTGGAAGCTATATAGTAGATACAAAGTACAACGGAGACTACCAGACAGAATGTTTTCAGTACATCAGTCCATATCAATGATTTCACTCCTCCCCGGAAAGTATAGAGCCAGACAATGAGTACTGTCAGTATGACATTGATTATAAAGGGAATATGGAAAGGATCGAAGATGAGTAATTGCAAGGTCAGACATACTAAAAAGAGCCGCACGGCAGCTCCGAGCATTTTGGAAATAAAGAAAAACCAGGCTCCTGTCTTATAGGAAGAAGCTCCGAAGCGATTTTCAAGATATTCATAGATAGAAACCAGATTCATCCGGTAGAAAAGCGGAACGAGTACGAATGCGATAATGAACTGTCCGACGATAAATCCCAGTACCATTTGCAGGTAGGAGAAGCCGCTGGCTTGTACCATACCCGGTACGGATACAAACGTAACTCCGGAGATAGTGGAACCAATCATGGCAAAGGCGACAATATACCATGCCGATTTGCGGTTGCCGACGAAGAAGCCTTCGTTATCCGCTTTATGTCCTGCTATATAGGAGATAGCGAAAAGGATCATAAAGTATGCTATGATAGTAATAGATAAGATAATTGGACTCATATCTGTTGCTTAAAATTCGTTCGCGGGTGAATATATTCAAATATGCTTTTCCTACAAATTGTACAAATGTAGGGAATTTATCAAATAAATGCATCCTTCTTATGAGTTTTTTATTCCGGGTGTGCCACCTGTATCATTTCTCGATGAGTGCCAGTTTTTGTTGAGAGAAGGAAGTTCAGGAGATATCTTCTCTAATGAAATGCCTGTAGTGACTGAAGTGTCGTGCATCCAGTCTATGAAACGGCAGGTATCAATCGTGCGGGGATGTTCTTCATCAGTTGCCAAGGCAAGGTAACCTCCGTCGTTGCTCAGTTGCGGAAATTTGGATATTTCGGTTATACTTTTGCCGTCAACCTTATGCTTTCTGATCAGTGTAGTTGCGGAGTGAGTAAAACAAATATATCCTTTGCCGGGAATAACAAGGTTTGTATTTTCATCTTCCTGTTTGAGTATTGTGGTACTGAATATTTCTCCCGTTGCTCTCATTTTAAACAGACGCAGAGACTTTACAGTGATATCCTGATCAGCAGGATTATAGAATTCGATGTATTCGGCACCGTCTTTGGCATTGTCATACATCACTTCGTTGAATAGTAACATATTTCTCACATTGTCAGGATATTCCGGCGATTCCGGTGTGTCAGGCTTGTCCGGTTCATCCGGAACGTCCGGTATGTCGTCCGGTTCAGTACTTGTTATTACATCATCAGACAACTGTATATGATGGAAAGTGAAACCGTCACAGCGGCTTTTTGTATAAACGCAGTATATGCCGCAGCAGATTGACTTTGTGATACTTGCGTCTTTTATTTGTTTCTCCTTCGTATATTCGGTTTCCGTTTCCATGCGTGTCCAGAAAGTCCAGTAGCCGTTGGCGTCGCATTCTACTTTGATAAATAATTTCGGAGAATTATTTCCTTTCATGAGTTCTCTTCCCGAAGCCAGTAATTTGGATTGATTCCCATTTTGCCGGTAAAGTGCTACATTGTCTTTTGTTCCTCCTATCTGAATGTAATAGCCGTTCAGATCTCCGGAAAGTATTTCCGATGAAGAGGCTAAATAGAAACGGGCGTAATTATTGGCGGAAGGATTAAAGGTGAGCCGTACCCCGAATTCCCATCGGGTGCTTCTTACAGAAGAAGAGGGGATCGTGATATATGCTGTTCCTGCATCTTCCTGCGGATCATTCAAGTGTACGCCTTCTTTGGTATTAATCGTGAATTTCTCGGTTTCTCCTGTCCAGGGAAGTTCTGATGTTGAACTGTCCGGTTCAAGGCTCTCTTTTTCATCCTCAGGCGGAAGTGCACAACTGTATAATAATATAATGAGGAAACTCAGAAATGTACATGCCTTGCAAATTTTCATACGGCTTTAAATTAGTGTTGTTATCTACCGTATTTGTTTGTGTTCAACGCAGAGGCAATTGCGGATTGGATAATGTTCATGCTTGCAAAGGTACAGTTTCTTGTTGAATAAATGCGAAAGGTTCTTTATTGTTTTCTGTGAATGTTAGAAATAAAAGATACGGATTATACGAATTAACACGATAGCTTTATGCTTTCACAACGCTAAAACCGTGTTAATCTGTGTAATCCGTGCCTAAAAGTTATTATTCCTGTTATTACTCAAAGCGCGGCATCACATACTTGTCCGTATAAGAAGTGAAACTGATGCCGGGCATATAATGAGTATTCGAATTATTTTCCAGCTTCTTTATCAGTGAATAATCATCCGCGTTCAAAGCATAGTAATTATCGGAAGACGGACTCGTCACCCGTACCGTCCAGTCGAACATATTTCCAATGATGGTCAGCGCGTCCGTTTCGGGATTGAATGCAGGAACTCCTGTTTTCACCACATCATACGTGCGGCTTTTCAGCACATATAAAGCATTGTTGATATCTGTCAGGAAAGCAAGCGTCTTTTTATTTCTGAATTCCGTCAGATAAAGGTGCTCTAATGTTAATCCTTCCGGCAAAGTGATAGCACGAACGTAGGGACGCCCTTTCACCTGTTTCAGATGGAACAGACGACGGTCGGCATCCAACAGAAGGTATCCTTCGTCATACTCCTTCTTCACCGTCGGGTTTCCTGCGATCTCAATGGCCGGAAAGCGGAAATTCTTCTTGGTCATAGCTTCTGTAAACAAGAGGCTTTTTTCTGCATTCACGCTATTGGAAGCCATATCGATAAACTCGATGCCTTGCGAAGTAATGCGGAAAACATCATCCGGCATCTTCAGGTCTACACGCCCGGACATCGACTCCAACAGAGGATAAAGACCGATGGAAGGAGCGTTGATATCCGTAGGTACGCTGCGGAAATTGAAATTCTCCGTCTGCACGATCTTCGGAGTGACAGCTATCCCGTTAATCGTATCCGGAAAACGTTCGTCGGACATCAACTGGCGGAAATAAAACATAGGCAGAATACTGTCGAAAGCAGCTTCGGAATAAATGTTTCCGGCAGCGTCGCGACGTACGGTTCCTTTTCCCTCTTCCTGTCCCATCAAGGCGAAATCGCCGATCACGAAACTATATAGAGTGAAAGGAGTCTTCTCCGGCTTTACGACAAAGAAATTGTAACACCAAGGCAACTGCCAAAGAAGCAGGAAAGCGATGGTTACATATAATAGTATGGTACTGAAACGTCTCATTTCTCAATCTTTTAATTTTTAATCTTTAATTTTTAATTGTTTAGTCCTGCTTTCCGGCCTTAAATCGTACGATAGAAAGCCACGAGAAAGAAGCTGTCAACAAAGTATAAACCACTAAATAAGGGAGGAACTTGTTGTATGCTTCCGGTGTGGGCGACAGAAAGAAGATCCGGAGTAACAATACAGCGATAATGAGATTCAGAATACGACGTTTCCATGCCGGTTCAAGGCAAATCCATGCTACGAGCAGATAGCCGGAGATGCCGGCGAGATACCACGTTAAGGCTGTAAGCAGTATGTGGTTTTTGAGCTCATGGGCAAGGATTCCGTTCAGATATACCTCCATCAACAAGAAATTGGAAGCGAAGCAGACAAGAAGCAATATGAGTCCGGAGAGTAACATATTGCCTGTCATTTTCAGTTCCGGATAAGGCAGGTGGAGAGTCAGCTTCAGACATTTGCGTTGCATCTCGGGGACAAACTGCACGATTGCCATCAGGATTCCGGCAATCAGAGGGATATATTGCAACATATCAATGAAGATGACATCCCGTTGCAGCATGACTTCCCATACATGGGCAGCCCCTTTCATTTCTACCACCCGGTTGATGCGGAGCATACAGTAGCCTGTAAAACCAAGTGTGGCGACCACGGCAAGTAGAAAATACCACCGTGTCTTTATCCATTCTTTATAAAATATAGCGTACATTTTTGAGGATTTATGATTTATGAATTATGATTTGTGGGTTACGAGTAGCCAATTTTTATTCTTAATTTAATCAGTATTTCCCGGTGAGGCCGATAAAGGCATCTTCCAAATTGACTTGCTCACAGTGCAAGTCTGTGTAGGGCACTGACATTGATTTCAGTTTGGCTTCTGTTTCTGCCGGTTGCAGGAAGGAGAAAGTCTCCAACTGGTTTCGCATGACAGAAGGATGATAGAAATCATCAGACGCAGGAAGTTCATAACCTTCGGGAATAGTGAAAGTGTAGCGACGTCCTTTTTCCAGTAATTCGACGATTGGTTTCTGAATCAGTATCTTTCCGTAGTCCATCATGATACAGTCGTCTACCAGTCGTTCCATATCCTGAATGATATGCGAAGTCAGAAAGACAGTCTTGCCTTCGGAACGTGCATAATCGCGGAGATAGTCTACAAACAGGCGGCGATAACCGGGGTCGAGACCGAGGGAGAAGTCGTCTAATACAAGAAGCTCGGGATTCTGTGCCAGAATCAGTCCGAGTGCTACTTGTGAACGTTGTCCGCAAGACATACGGGAGATGCGCTGTCCGGTAGCTACTTTCAGTTTGTTCATCAGTTCATAATAAGCCTCTTTTTTCCATTGATTGGGGTAAAAGGCTGCGTAGAACTTCTCAATCTGGGTGATGCTCATGAATTGATACTGTACGTGCCCTTCTATCAGCAGCCCGATGTTGCGGCGCAATGCCGGAGCCATCGTCTGTATCTCTTGTCCGAAGATACGGCATTCTCCGGAACGTGGTTTCAGATATCCGCTCAGGATGTTGATGGTCGTGGTCTTGCCCGTACCATTCTTGCCCAGTAGTCCGAGGATGCGGCCTTTGGGGACTGTGAAACTAAGATTTTCGTAAATCAACCGTTTGCCGTAGTAGTGCGTCAGGTTGTTACATTCTATGATTTGTTCCATTTTATTTTATCAGTTATTCTGTTCAAAAGAAGAGAAGAAAAAGGATGGGAATCACGATTCCGACAATCATTTCTATTCCTCCTCTGCCGATAATACCTTTGCTGCCTTTCAGCATGATGACTCCGGAAAGGGTGATAATGATGAGGCCGACTGCGAAAATATCCGCAAAGTAAGTCCACCATTGTCCGGGGTTGTAGTGCAGGCGTGCCATTGCTCCGATGAGCGGGCGGCGGGTGACAGATTCGTAGACTGCCTCTCCCGTACGGACGTTTACCTGCAAGTTGGACCCGCCTTTCAAGAATACTTTCATGATGTCCGTTTTCGGGAAATAGTGCTTGGTATAGTTACCTTCCTCTCCCAATGGTTGCAGCAGAGGCAGTACATTTTCCCTTTTCATTCCCTCTTTGCCCGGCAGTTTTTCGGCAATCTTATATTCTTTCCGTTCGATGGAGAAGTTCGGGTTGATGGTGTCACGGTGATTCATCACAATGCCGGAAATGGCATAAATCAAGACCATTCCGGCAAAGAAAAAGGATAAATCACGGTGTATCAGCCTGCTCCATTTACGGATGCTGCTACTCCACTTCATACGAATTAGCTTCCATGAAATAGAAAGACAGATACTCTTTGCCGCTGCTTGCTTTTCGGTCGGCTATCTTCGCGCGGAAGTCGGCGATACGGGCTTCGGGCGTGTTGGCTGTCTCGCCGCGTGCTTTCTTCTCTGTGTCACAGCCGGCTTCACCGGTTCCGTGTTTTTCGGCAGCTTGCGCTTTGAGTTGTGCTTCCCAGTTTTGGAGGTAGGCTTCGTCAATGCGTTGTTCTTTTAGTGTTCCGGTGACGCGGACGATGGAGTTCACACATTTCGGGTCGAATGCTCCCAGTGTGCCGGCTTCTACGCGGATCACTTGTGTGTCGTCACTGCCCATCAGGAAGATTTTCTTGGCGCCATGCTTGCAGGTATGTGTGCAAACGCCTTCGATGGTTACTTCTTTTCCTGCAAGGTTTTCTGCATTTGCAAGAAGAGAGTCAATTTCTAAAGCAGACGAAGTGGTCTGTTCTGTTGTTGTGTCCGAGGAACTTTTCTGCTGTTTGTTTCCACAAGAGGTTCCGATAACGGCAACCGCCAGTAGGGCGATTGCGATGCTTAGCTTTTTTGTTTTCATTATTACTTTTTGTTTTTATGTAGTTTATATTCTTTTTTATGAACTTGCAAATGGCTTTTAGTTCTGGTTCTTTACACAACGAACTGTTTGACCGCTAAGTACACTGATATAACTCAGAGACAATCTGCCTTCCGGATACTTCGCCATTGAGAATGTGCTCATTAGTCCGAAGAACTGAATATTGGTCAGGTCGCCGGTGCTTGTACTATAAATAGGCTTATATGCAGTTGAAGTCATGTAATAACTCATACTGGGTTTTCCAAGCCATTCGGTTACCGTACTGTTGCTGCTGGTTATTGCCGTTGCCTGATATTTGGGGACGGCTGAATAACCGGTTGACATACGTACTCCCGAGAATTGATAATTAAATTTAGCCTCGTTGAGTGTCGGGATTTTACCACCGTCATAATCTGTATCATAGAAAAGAGCGTCTTTTCCGTTTTCCAGACTATTGCCGTCCGCATCTTTGGTCGAATTACCTACAAGACTGAAATATTCGGTGCGAGTCGGGATGTGCCATCCTTTCGGACAGATGCCCTGTGCTCCTTCAAAGTCGTAGCAGTTTTCCGGAGTAACTGCTTTGCCGCTAAGTGCGGCATGAATGTCGTAGAGATAACCGTACTGCTTGATAGAGGCTTCGTCCTGCAATGCTTTAGCGGTAAGTGTACCGTCAATTGTAACCAATTCGTACGGATACCAAATGTGAGAATCCGCAGCCGGATCACTTGACGGAGTATATCCATCCGGTACATAGCGTAATGGTTCCGCCATCCATGTTGTTCCGTTGGAGAGAGTTACCGTATTGTAGGTAATGCCGTCGTAGATGAAATATCCGTCATGCTCTTCAAAAGGAACTTCCGAATCATCTCCCTTGATCTCTCCCTCGTCTGTCCAGTTCTCAATCTCACCACTGAGTGTAACGATGATATTATCGGGTAATACACGTATATTGACACTGTATTGTCCGCCTTGAACTAAATCTGTGGATACGAGCTTTTGCATCAATGTATTGTTATCTGAAGTTGTTACTGCAAGAGTGAACGCAGCCGTCTGCGGAACTACAATGGCACGAAAGGTCTTATTCTTCGTCACTTGTTGTGCTGTGATGTCTGTTGCGGCGGCGCTCTCGCTTACGGTTGTCTTCATGGTTGTCCAATCGATATTGGCAGTAGGAACAGAACCTTTGAGCACTATCGATGAAATATCCAAATCCGTTTCGTTTGTCACATTAATAACCAGTTTGGTCAGCATGTGCTTGAAGATCATGCTGATGGAGTTCACCGAAGGAAGTACGTCGGATTTGCTTGCCGCCATAAAGTCGGAAATTCCGTAGTTGGTGGTCTGGTCGGCATGCACGGTGAATGAAGTCGGTACACCGGTTGCGCTGTAAGGATAGTAAGCCACGAATGAAGACTTGTCTGCTCCTTCGGGATACCATTTCAGACTTCCGGCGAAAGCTCCGTCATTGAAAGTCATAAGCTCGTTGGTGGCATATACAGTGCCGTCTTCTTTAGTGACACTCAATCCGATCTGATCCTGATCTTCGAAATTAACCTCTGTGGCACGTGTGATAATAGGAGTGATGGTCACCCGGTCCACAGATGCTACTCCCTCGTTTTCCTCCTGCTGGCAAGATGCCAGAAATGCTGCTGCCAGCACAAATAATATCCCCTTTTTCATCATTTGATAGTTTTATATTATGTAAAATTTAAAATGTATAACCTAACTTAATCGTCTCATTCCAACGGCTCGAACCTGCTATATATTCAAGGTTGAAACCGTGCGTATATCCGCCCTGTATTTCGGCATAAATTCCCCGATGAAAGTGATAGCGTAATCCGACGCTCACTGTCGCCCGTGGGGCAGTTGCATACTCATTCTGCAGATGGTAATAATCTGTCAGGCGGTATGGAGGATCACCCGGTTCGCCTGTCGTTTCAGTAGTCCTGCTCTTCTCCGTGAAGTCTCCTATGGATAAACTTGCGGCAGCTTTCACATCGAACCTTCCGGCATGAAGTACGCCGGATGCGTAAACCCGTCCACAAGTCATCGTCTGTGACGCGACATAAGGATACATCTGGGTAGTCATGCTTTTGAGTGACGAAATCTCGGCTCCGACACGCAATTCTCCTTTAGGAGCGATCAACTCATATTCGGGCTGAACGGATAAAGCCTTCCTTTCGAAAATCCGGTTGGAACCGTAAACATGAGTAGTCGTGATTCCGTTGGATATTTCCTGTCCCAATACATTCTCGTCATTTGTCTGGCGTGACCATGAGAGGTTGATCCGCAGGAAATGTTCGGTACTGCCTTTGGCGAAACGGTATCTCAGATGCGATGTAATCCGGTGTGCCGGAAACTTAAACCAGATAACCTCTTTCTCTCCGGCGGTACCGGAAGAATGCAGATACTCCACATCTCCGTAAAGCGATCCCCATTGAGCCTGAACTGCTGCTCCGTGAGACAGTTCCTTGATGGGGAATCCGTTGATACCCGATTCGCTCAGATGGACTCCGCTTCCCGACCATGCTTCGTAGGCACCGTACATCAGTCCTTTATCAAGGAATGCGTAATAAGGTGTAGCGGCTGTTCCGATCTCTTCTGCTGAAACGGATTCGCTGTTTTTGCTGAAAATATAAGAGAATCCGATCGCATAATGGTCCGAATGATACATGATGCCGGGAGCGACTTTTAAGTCCAGTCTGTAGTTGGTATGCCGCAAGTCCTTGCGTTTGGAGTAATTGGCAGAGGTGAAATCGATCTTTCCGCCGATGCGCCAGTTGGTGCCGGCATCTGCTGCTATACCTCCCATGAACGCATAAGTTTGCAAATCCTTTCGGCCGGGGGTAAACTCCAGCAGGTCTACCGGATAAAATCCGGGATGGATGAACATGGAGCCGCTCATATCCTTGCCGGAAGTGTGGTCGAATGAGAACGAGCCGATCAGAGAATACTTCTTTAAGTGTGTGATGGACTTGGCTACTGCACCGGCACTCCATAATTTGCCGGCTTCGTAGTAGTTGCGGAAGTCACCATGATCGTTCTTGCCGTACAGTTCGGCGTAGGAGACGGTGACGCTGTCCATCATGATTCCCGTTACGTTTGTTCCGGCATTCCATGAATTTCGTCGTTCGATAACATCGTAAGTCTGTGCCGAGCTTACGGCTGCTATACACAACAGCATACATCCTATATATATTCCTTTCATATTACTCATGCAGGGATTGTTGTTCTCTTTCATAAAAATCGGCGGAAGAGTTGTTCGTATCTTCCAGTATTTCATAACCGGCCTCCTTCGATGCTTCCTCGTCTACCCGACGGTGCAGGCTGCGTCCGTCATACAGTGCGCTTTGACTGACATATCCGGCATCGATGGAAGGCGAAATGCGTTTTTTGTTGCTCGACGAACCGCCATAGTACACCTCTACCCCGTCAATCACCCAGTCGAGCGGAATCTTGATGACCTGATCCACCGTGCTGCCGGGCTTTTGTATCACACTGCCTGTTTGCTGTACATACTCCTGTATCGTAGTGTCCTGAGCCTTGAAGATGACAGTGGCGGGAGAAAATATAGAGAATGTATAGGCATTCGCCTGTCCCAGTTTGATGACCACATCCAGATAATGGTCGCGGCTGATCTGGTCGCCCGGAGCAGGATGATACATCGTATTCCAGTAATAAACATTGTTGTAGCAGGCAAAATATCCCGGTTTGTTCAGATTGACCGACAGCGGGTATTGCGCAGCATGATCGATGGCTCCGTTGACGGCGATGACCGCATCGGCACCGGGTGCCAGCGGGAAGGAAGTGCCGTTACCGCCGAATTGCCAGATGCACTGGACGATAGGAGCGAAATCGGGGAAAATGGTTGCTCCGGTTGCTTCGTCCTGCGTCACCCATACGTTGGTGGACTGGGAGTTGTAAGGATCGAGTGTACCTAAGCATAAATGGTCGAGATACTGCGTCTGGGAATCATTGTTGTGCAGGATAATGTATTTATCAGCCTGATAAGTACCTTCCTGCGGCAGCTTGGTACATCCTCCGCAATAGATTTCCTTGATAATGATGGCACCGGCTTTGGAGTGTGTGAGCGGAACGTTGAGTGTGACATCCCCGTTTACGAGTTTTACCTTGTCTGCCAGTCCGTTGAATATATGCTGGTCGGCTTTATCGCTGATTTGTATGCGGTATATGCCGTTGGTCAGGGCGAATTGCGCTGTACCGTTCTGGTCGGTTACCGTCTTGTAGGAATTGCCGCGGTCGATGTCTTCGATTTGGACGGTGATGCCTTCCCGAAGGTATTCCGCATAATCGTCCGGATAGACGGCAGTCACCTGCAAGGTGTGCAGCTGGTCTTCGTAAGGATTGCCTTTGTCGAGGTCCGTACATCCTCCGAGTAAGGATGTGACGAAAAGCAGTATGATATAGATTGACTGTTGTTTCATATTTCTAAAGTTTAATGCGGCAGGTTAGTCCATAATAAAAGTTCGGGGTAAAGATTGCACTGGTTCCGGTTGCGTATGATTTCACATACGCCCGTGAGTTCGTGAAATTAATCGCGTTGAACGACAGCGAAACATGATCGCCTATCTCCTTGGTAATGCTGATATTGGCAGAGAAATACGGATCATATCCGTCGGCTGCGAAAGTATAGGCATTGCCCGATTTACGTATCAGATGTGCGAAGTCCGGATTTTCGGCTTCGGCGGCGGTGAAAGGATGTACCTCGTTGTTCAGGTCGAGGTAGGCAACCGGATAAATAGCCGTATAAGAATTTCCGTCGTAGATGCTGCCTCCTGTTTTCTCGTTGCTGTTCTCGCTGACGTTGAACGCGTAGGAGGTACCGTTATATTCGGAGAGATTTTGCGACCGCTTGATGAGCGAGGCTTCCAGTTTGCAGGATATGATCAGCCTTGCCTTCGGGATACGGGTGATCGCTGTGATATTGGCATCCAGCGAGTGAGTGCGCTTGCCGTTGGCGGTTGTGGATGAGTTGTCGCCGTTGGCATATATACCTACATATTGGTAGGAACGGTTGGCGAGACTGGTGTGCGACCATCCGTTCTGGTAGTAATAAGACAAGGAGTTGTCTATGTATTTGGTATATGTATAGGCCGCATCCACACGGAACTGCGTACGGAGGGGAGTAATCTCCGGAAAATCGATGATCATTTCCGCTCCTCTGCGGGTGATGTCCGGTCCGTTATCGGGAGAGGTTGACCTGACGAAAGTCTGGTCTTTCACCTTTACGTCCAGCGGTGTCCAGTAACTGTTCTCATCGTCCCGTATATATCCCATGCCCGTCTGATTGTCTACGGTAATCTGCGGATTGGCGGACAGCTCTAATCCTTCCGGCAACTGTAGAACATTGTATGCGAACGGAGTATAGGTACTTGTATATTTATAAGGCATCTTCGTGCGGTTAAAGTATCCTACCAGCGAAATACGGGTGCGGGCTACATTGATGTCAACTCCTATTTCGGCATTCTGATTCTTCTGCCAGCGGAGTTTCTCATTGTGTAATAAAGTATATGGCTGACTGTAATAGACGTAAGCCGACTCATTGTTATTGTATGAGACTCCGAAAGTCTGAATATCCCGATACTCCTGTCGGGGATAGAGCACATAGTACGAAGGCAGCTTCTCGGTCACTCCCCATCCGCCTCGAATCGCTATGTTTTCGTTCAGCTGCCATCTGGCGTTGAAACGTGGCGACAGTGTGTTCAGCTTGTCGTATTGCGTTCCGCTGATGAACAGATTCTCCCAACGCAATCCCGCCATCAGCCTCAGCATGGTGCTGCCGACAGGTACCGACAGGCTTTCTTCCGCATACAACGAAACATTGTGCATATACGGATAAGCCGAGTAAGAACGGGGGCGATATCCGTTGGGAGCCAGCGAAGGATTCTGATAATACTCTCCGTCGCCCACATTGCCTGTTCCTTTCCATTGCACGCCTGCTTTCAGATTGCTGGTTATGTTCTTGAAACGACGGTTCCATTCGTACTTCAACGAAGCGGCATAATCCAGTTCTTTGGAATCGACAATCTGATCGGCAAAGAAATGGTAAGGCAGTTTGCCTGCAATGAAATAGCCTTCCTGTTCGGCGTGGACTGCCGGCTGTTCGGACGCATAAGAATAAGGTGTATGTGCATGCGACTTGTTATCATTGTAATACACCGATGCATCCAGTTTGAGGTTGGTAATCCATGACTTGTTGAGCAGCCATGCCAATGACGTGTTTGCACGGAAAACGTTGTCTCTGACTTTGGTATATTCTCCCGTATATGCGTCGGGATCATCCTTCGTATTCATTCCTCCGATGTTACCGGTCAGTCCGATGTTGAATCGGAGCACTTTCCGGAACGTATTGCTGTAACTTGCGGAGAATCCTCTGCGGGTATAAGAAGTATAGGGTGAATTAAGCTTTTGAGTAGCCTTGATCCATTCACCGCTTATGTTGACGATTCCTTTATCGTTGCCGAGGTCCAGCCCTTTGGAAAAGGATACCTGTTCTGTGCGGGGATTGATGGATAGCAGTACATTCCACGGAGTCTTCCCTTTTTTCGTATGGATTTTGACCATACCGCTGTTCAAGTCTCCGTACTCTGCCGAAGGTACTCCGGTGATGACTTCTACCGATTCGATATCGGCCACAGAGATGCTGCGGGTATCTATTCCGGTCATATTGCCGAAAGAAGAGTTGTTGCCGATGCGTACTCCGTCTACTTCTATCGCCGTTCCGAAAGCCGCGTTGCCTGCGGATGAACCTCCGTCGCGCAGAGAGAAAATATTGTTGCTGGTCAAGTCCGGAACTTTCGTCTTTCCTCCCGGAAGAAGGGCGGAAATATCGCTTACATTCGATATCTGCAGATGTTCCAGTGCGTTACTCCCGATGTTGAGCGTGGTGTTCAGTTCAGTCTTCGGAGCTTGTGCGGTAACGATTACGTCGTTCAGGGCAAGTGTATTTTCCTTCAGTTGTATCTTTAATCCTTTGATGCTGTTGTTCACATTCACCGGAACCGTTGCCGGAACATAACCGAGGAAGGAAACTTCCAATTGATACTTGCCTTCCTGTATTCCTTGTATCGTAAATTCCCCCTTCTGGTCGGATACAGCCCACAAATAGGTACCTTTGATTAAAATGGATGCGCCGGGCAACGGCGAACCCGTCCTTTCGTCGGATATACGACCGGAAATAGAATAATTGTTAGTATTGGCTTCAATTCTGGAAATGATCAAAGAAAGAAGCAAGCAGAGCATTATTTTAAGTGCAAGAAACCTCATAGAACAAATTTTGTGCAAATTTCGTCTTATATCGTTAATACTACAATCGCAAATAATGACTATTTTGGGAGTATACGAGTACCCATAAATAGGTATTTCTCTCCATAGTGATTTGATAGCAGTTTTGCTCTCATGCTCTAACAAACGGTCTGTATCCCTTTATTCATCGTGGTTTCCAGTGTGGTAGCAACTGTGGCGGCAGGTATGAGGGCAAACGGTTGCTCTCACTTGCATCATGGACTTAATCTCGTTTGTTTAGCTTTATGCTTTGATTTGCAGGATGTTAATGTCTGATGTGTCAACTGTTAACAATTGGCATCCCAGCTATTAATAACTGAGAAATCAGTTGTTAATAGCTGACAACTCCTTCATTATAGACTGATAAATGGTTTGAAATGGCTTGAAAGGACAGGTTAAATGAGTCAGTTGTTACGGTCAAGTCATTTCAATCGACAGTTGTTTCAGATAGTTTCAGGCGCTTGAAACTTTTAGTTTCATTGCTTGAAACCAATGGTTTCAAAGGTTGAAACTATTAGTTCCAAGGCATGAAACCTTTTGTTTCAAGGCATGAAACCGAATTTGGAACTACTTCTTGGAGAATAATCTTGTAGGAGAGATGGGAAAAGGAAAGCCTTGGTGACTTCGAGGCAAATAAAGAAGATCGGCTTGCACTGCGACGATTGTCGTGTAGCAAGCCGACCTTTATTTCATTTTATCTATGTATCTTATACGTTCTTTACCTTGATCAGATACTCAGCGATCTGTACAGCATTCAGTGCAGCACCTTTTTTGATCTGATCGCCAACGATCCAGAATGTCAGACCGTTTTCATTTGTAAGGTCTTTGCGGATACGTCCAACGTACACAGGGTCTTTGCCTGCAAGGAACAACGGCATCGGGTATTCCTTTTCGGCAGGATTGTCCTGAAGAACGAGACCCTCGCCTTTCGCAAATGCTTCACGGGCTTCTTCTACCGAGATCGGACGTTCTGTTTCCACCCAGATGCTTTCAGAGTGAGCACGAAGTGCGGGAACACGTACGCAGGTTGCACTGACTTTCACGTCAGAGTGCATAATCTTGCGTGTTTCGTTATACATCTTCATTTCTTCTTTGGTATAACCGTTTTCTGTGAACACGTCGATCTGCGGAATCAGGTTGAATGCCAGCTGATAAGCAAACTTTTCTACTGTCACAGGCTCGTTGGCCAATACCTGACGGTATTGTTCGTACAACTCGTCCATAGCGGCAGCACCGGCACCGCTGGCAGCCTGATAAGTAGATACGTGCACGGTTTTTATATGAGAAAGCTGTTCGATGGCTTTCAGTGCAACTACCATCTGGATAGTTGTACAGTTAGGATTGGCAATGACGCCACGCGGACGCTCCAACGCATCTGCGGCATTTACTTCGGGCACTACCAAAGGCACATCAGCGTCCATACGGAAAGCGCTGGAGTTGTCGATCATCAC
>ERZ832317.2741-NODE-2741-length-19617-cov-3.198446_pt1 | contig 19617 bp, 14 predicted proteins | sample MGYA00519695_ERZ832317 | MGnify/ENA primary metagenome ERZ832317 (study PRJEB31850, sample SAMEA3708726) | human gut metagenome | biome: human gut; feature: human-associated habitat; material: faeces | place: China | collected 2014 ...
TGATGGAGTGGAATATTTTAATGGAACACCTACAATGGGATGGTGTGTTGGAATTTTACTTCTATTAATAGTTGTTTTGACAATAATATCAATTGTCAGGGTTAATCATATGAACTTTGATTTTACAAGTGAAGAATAATGGAAGGAATATGTAGTATGAATGATATAGTTATTAACGTAAAAGATGCGACAAAGAAATTTGAAAAATATACAGTACTTAATAATGTGAATCTTCAATGTTACAAAGGTGAAATATGTGGAATTGTAGGAAGAAACGGTTCAGGCAAAACAATGCTTATGAAGTGCATCTGCGGATTTATCAAGCCAACGGGCGGTGAAATAACGGTTGACGGAAAACGCGTCGGTAAGGATGTTGACTTCCCCAAAAATATGGGGATAATTATCGAAACACCCGGATTTATCCCTTATTACTCAGGCTATAAAAATCTAAAACTGCTTGCAGGACTCAATAATAAAATCAGTAAACAAGAAATAAAGAAAAGTATGGAACAAGTGGGACTTGATCCCGATTTGAAACGTCATGTGAAAAAGTATTCTCTCGGTATGCGTCAGAGATTAGGTCTTGCGCAAGCAATTATGGAAAACCCGAAAATTTTAATTCTTGACGAACCGTTTAACGGTCTTGATAAGGATGGCGTCGCAGATATGAGAAAGTATCTTCTTGAATTAAAAGAACGTGGAAAAACAATTCTTATTGCTTCTCACTCATCAGAAGATATCGAAATTCTCTGTGATACAGTTTGCGAAATGGATAAAGGTGTGCTTACAAAAATAAAATAAAGGCAATACCGCATAGTTATTGTCGTGCGATTGCTTAGTCAGATTGTATAAATTGAGTGCAGGCAGGCTTGCGCCTGTCAAGCGAAATTTGTGCAAGGTGACGGGAAATATGCAAGCAAGCGTGCGGCAAAGGCGATAGCCGTTAATTGTGCGGTGTTGCCTTAAGGCAATACCGCATAATTATTGTCGTGCGATTGCGCAGTCAGATTTTTCGTCAGATTGTATAAATTGAGTGTGGGCAGGCTAACGCCTGTCAAGCAAAATTTGTGCAAGATGACGGAAAATACGCAAGCAAGCGTGCGGCAAAGGCGATAGCCGTTAATTGTGCGGTGTTGCCTTAAAGTAGCTGTACAGCCTGCACATAAGCATACCGTTATACAGCTTTCTGTTCTTGTCCGCTTTCTTTCCGAACAGTTCCTCAAACTCACCGTCCGGAGTGATTACAAATAATCTCCTGCCGTCTGTCGGAAGCAATCTTTTGCCCATCTCCTTATACAGCTCGTGGGCCTGCTCCTCGTCAAGCATACGCTCACCATAAGGTGGATTGCAAAGTACAACGGTACAGCCCTCCGGATATGTAAAATCCGCAACATCACGCTGCTTAACCTCAATATATTCACCCACGCCCGCCTTTACTGCGTTGTCACGGGTAAGTCTTACGGCTTCGGGGTCTATATCAAAGCCGTACAGCTTGAAGTTTTCGGGCTTTCTGATATTCGCTCTGAGCGCTTCTCTTTCCTCGTCCCACATTTCCTTGGGCAAAAATTCCCACTGCATAGCGGTAAATTCCCTGTCAAGACACGGCGGTATGTTAAGTGCCTTGAGTGCGCTCTCGATAAGCAGTGTTCCGCTTCCGCAGAACGGGTCGCAGACAATATCGTTGTCCCTTATCCTTGCAAGGTCGGCAATTCCCGCCGCAAGCGTTTCCTTTATAGGTGCGGCATTGGAAAAACGGCGGTAGCCTCTCTTGTGAAGCCCCTCGCCCGATGTATCAAGCGTCATTGTGACATTATCCTTCATTATTGAAAAACGGAACTGAAACAATGCTTCGGTTTCCTGAAAATAGCCGATTTTATAAACGCTTTTCATTCGCTCGACCATAGCCTTCTTGATTATCTTCTGGCAGGCAGGAACGCTTGTCAGCTTTGAATTAAGGCTGAAGCCCTTGATAGGAAATCTGTCGAACTTTCCGACATATTTTTCAATAGGGATTGCCTTTACCCCCTGAAAAAGCTCCTCAAATGTTCTTGCCCTGAACTCCGAGAGAAGTATTCCCACACGCTCTGCTGTCGACAGACACATATTTGCCCTTATAAGCACACGCTCGTCACCGGTGAACGTCACCCGTCCGTCCGACACGGCTATATCCTCTCCGCCTATCCTGCGTACCTCGAAGGAAAGCGTCTTTTCAAGTCCGAAGTGACAAGGTGCTGTAAGTCTGAATGTCATATATCAATGATCCTTTCACGAAAACAGCGGCTGATGTAAGCCGCTGTCATTGTTGAATTTTCTCAGTTCGAGCTTGTACTGCTCGTATCTTCTTCCGCTTTCTGCGTACCCCAGTCGGGTACAAGCAACGTTTCACCGCCGTGCTTCTTTACATACTCGCCGTCTTTATGCGTGGAATCGCACGTCTTTGGCAGATTATCCGCCTTGTAATAACCCACAGCGGTATTCTTGCATTTTGACGTTGCAAGAAGTCCTGTTTCGGTACAGTATTTCTTTTCGACTACATTTGAATCCTTTACAAAGGTCTTTGTGGAATCCTCGTTCACAACATTCACCATAAAGTTGTGCCATACCTGCGCAAGATAAATATAGTTTGTTGTGCCGATGTTCTTGTTATCGTCAAATCCCAGTCTTATAACACCGCAGTAATCCGCAGTAAGTCCCGCAAACGCAAGAACACGCTCATCGTTTGAAGTACCTGTCTTGCCGACTACCTCTATACCGTCGATTTTCGCATATCTGCCCGAGCCGTTTGTAGTATCCGTAACCGCCTTGAGCAGTCTGTTTGTTATATATGCGCTGTCGCTTTCCATTACTCTGTCGCCGAGAGGCTCCTGCTCGATAACCGTCTTATCGTTGTAGTCGGTGATAAGGTTGTACAGCTTAGGCTCGTAATATACACCGCCCGAGCCGAATATCTGATATGCACCGGCAAGCTCCATAAGCGTCATACCCTGCGTAAGCTGACCCAGAGCAATGGGCGAATATGCCTTGTCATAGGTGTAGTCAAGCGTTGTAACGTTCAGCTTATCCGTAAGGAAGTTGAAGCAGGTGTCTATTCCGAGTACCTGTGCCATACGGACAGCGGTCGTGTTCTTTGACTGCTGTACCGCATACCACGCCGGTATATATCCGCCAGAGCCATAATCGCCCTCAAAGTTACTCGGCCAGCTTGTGCCTTCGGGAAGCGTGATACATTTATCCAGTATCATCGAAGAATAGTTGATTATATCCTTATCTACAGCCTGACCGTAAACCGAGATAGGCTTCATTGTCGAACCGATAGGCAGTATAGCCTGTGTAGCTCTGTTGAAGCAGCCGTCGCCGGGCTTATCACCGATACCGCCTGCAAGCGCCACTACGTTACCTCTGTAGTCGGTAAGAACAAATGCCGCCTGGGCGCAGTTTTCTTCTATTGCGGTTTTGTCATAGCTGTAGAAGAAGTTGTTCGGATCCTTGAAGAAGGTTTCCAGCTTCTCCTGTATATCCATATCCATATTGAGATATATCTTGTAGCCGCCCTTATAAAGATCCGCCTTCGCCTCTGCATAGGTCATGCCTTTTGCCTTACTCAGATCCTCGATAACCTGCTGTATGGCAGCGTCTACATACCAGTTCTGAGTTATTTCATACTCGTTCCAGCGATATGCCTCATAAGTATCCTCATCGTCATATCCGTCGCTGTTCTCGTCCTTGTTTGCGTTGTTTCCGTAATACTCATCATATCTGGGATCCTTATAACCGTAAGCGTCGCCCTCAACGATAAGTCTGAATTTGACCTGCTCTGTCTTTGCGGCTTCATATTCGTCGGTCGTAATAAGACCCTGCTCATACATACATTTCAGTGCGTAAAGCTGTCTTTCCTTCGAGCGTTCAAGATTCGCATAAGGGTTAAGCACGCTCGGAGAACGTGTCATACCTGCAAGTATCGCACTTTCGGCAATTGTCAGCTGATCGACCGTCTTTCCGAAATAATAGTAAGCCGCCGAGCCTACTCCGTAAACCGTACCTCCGAGAGGAACACGGTTGAGATACGCTTCAAGTATATCTATCTTGGTATACTGCTTTTCAAGGTTCAACGCTCTGAATATCTCTCGAATCTTACGTTCGGGAGTTACTCTGTCGTCGCCCGTGATATTCTTTACAAGCTGCTGTGTTATGGTCGAGCCGCCCTCGCCGTAACCGTTGAACAGGGTCGATATTGTTACACGAACCGTTCTTTTCCAGTCAACGCCGTCATGCTCGTAGAAACGCTTGTCCTCGACCGCCGTGAATGCGTCCTGAGTGTGCTTCGGTATCTGCTCCATATTTACCCAGATACGATTCTCGTCACCTGACAGACGCTTTATCTCCACCTGCTCTCCTGCGCTGTTCTTAGCATAAATAAAGCTGGTATAGCTAAGATCGACATTCTTGAGATCAACGTCAAACGCACTGTCGGCAAACTGCATTATATATACCGTAAGCGTTACCGCTACTATACAGCAGGTAATGATTACTATCATGAACAGGCTGAGAAACGTTGTTCCGATAACTCCTAAAACGTGCTTTACCGTATTCAATGTCTTGTTCTGCTTTTTCTTTGATTTTTTCTTTACCGCAGGCGTACTTTCCTCAAGCTCAACGTCTGCATTAAGATAATTGGTTTTTTTCTGACTCATATTTACGTCCTTTTAAGGTGTGTTGTTTACAATATTATTGCCGCTGTCGGCAAGGATATATTCTTCCGAAGCAGAGTATACCACGTTGTAAGTATAGCACAAATCGGCGCAAATGTTAAGCCTTTTACGGCGAATTTTCAGAAAATATTCAAAAATGATGCCGCTCACACCGTTTTTTCGACGTTTCCGATATATCCCCTATGTCCTTTACACAGAAAGCACACAAAAACGCCCCGCATAAGCGGGGCGCCCAGTCTGTCGAAAATCCGGTTATTATTAAATCCGTACCATTAAGCATATCGCCAACACCGCCGGAAACACTTTCCGTACCGACAAGGCATTAATATTTTCGTGAGCGTATCAGTGCAACCACTCTAACATTGACTCTTCAAAAAAACGCCACTAACCTGCGATATATGTACTAACCTGCGGACGTGTAGCGTTAAGCTTCCCTGCTTACGCATCGTTTTGAAGTGCAACCATTTTTATTGCCAAAGCACTATCACGCTTGCCTCCCCTCGAAAAAGGGTGAGGTTCTGTTGCTCGGTCAAACCGAGCCAACTATGGTGGGGATTGTAGTTGCTTAGAAGTTGTTTTCCTAATTGCTTTGGTTGTCTCCCTCTTTCATATTGACAAGTGTATCTATTCGAATAGCGAACCCGAGAAGTGCTATCCGGCAAATAGCACTATCGGTAGCTTGCTATCGTGGTCTAAGCTGAATGATATTGCAGAAGCACATTAAACAAAAGACTTTTTCTACAAACTGAAACGCCCCGCAGAAGCGGGGCGTCATTATCGTTATTAAGCTGTCGTCAAGAATAGTCCACAACGTCAAGCCATGTAAAGAGAAGATCCTTCTCCTCCTTGCTTGTAACACCCTTTGCGAGCGTTGATGCCGCCATAATGGGAAGCCATTCCTGAACATATGTCTTTGCTGTATTTGTCTTCTTGCAGAACAGGTTGAGATACTTCTCAGCTGTTTCTGTAGATGTAAGTGCAAGCTTCAGATATGTCTTGGCAACATCTGCACTGGCATTACCTGACGAAGCGCCTATCCAGTCAACTATATAAACCTTGTTGTCATCTGTTACAACTATGTTCTCAGGACCGAAGTTACCGTGGCACAGCTTAACGTGCTTGGGTGTGCTGTCAAGTCTTGTCAGAAGATCGTATCTCTTGATGTGGTCGATTACGTCAAGGCCCTCAATCTCTGCTCTGAGGTTATCCTTCAGCTTTGAAATGCCTGTAACCTTCTTTGAGTGTATCTCAAGCTGAAGCTCAACCATATCGTCAAGATAGCCGTCACTGTTCTCAGGCTCTTCCTGCATGATCTGTGCAAGCGTCTTGCCCTTTATAAGCTCTGTAGCTATTGCCCACTTGCCGTCGATAAGCTCAACTTCCTTTATCTTAGGAACGTTAAGTCCTGTTTCTTCAACCTTTGAATCCATGAAAGCCTCATAGAAAACTACTGTTTTGGGTGCATCAGGTTTGAATACCTTTACTGCAAGGTCGCCGCTCTCATATACGTCAACGGTTTTACCTTCGGAGATTTTTTTACCTAATTTTATTTCATTCATACTTAAGTCCTTTCCGGGAGCGCTGTGCTTTATGCTGCGGCGTTTCCTTTTAATGTGACTTGATTATAACACTTTTTCGCCCGTTTGTCTATAGTTTGATTGGAAATTTAACAAAAATGCAACAAAATATTTTTCTCAGTTGTGCATTTTGACGAAAAATGTAGTGAGAGAATTTACAGTAATTTTTCACCACTTATACAACTGTTCGGCTCTGAGCGTGCCATTACATCAGCTCGTTGCTGTCAAGGATGACCGTGAACGGCCCGTCGTTCAGAAGCTCTACCTTCATATCCGCACCGAACCTGCCTGTCTGCACGTCGGCTATGCTTTCGCACTTGCGGCATTGCTCGACGATATACTCATACAATTCGTTTGCCATACCGGGTGAGCCGGCGCTTGTAAAGGAGGGACGGTAACCCTTGCGGCAATCTGCGTACAGCGTGAACTGTGAGATAAGAAGCAGGCTTCCGCCGACATCGGCAGGGGCAAGGTTTGTCTTTCCGTTCTCATCGTCAAAGATGCGAAGCCCCGTCATCTTGCGTATCAGCTTGTCTGCGATTTCCTTTGTATCGGTCTGTGAGATGCCGATAAGCACCATAAAACCCTTGCCGATTTTTCCAATTACCTCGCCGTCTACGGTCACACTCGCACCTGTCACTCTTTGAATAACAAATTTCATTAAAAAATCCTTTCAGAAGCGCATGAATAATGCCGCCGTATAAACAGGCGGCATTGTAGCATCACTTGATGATTTATGCTGATTAATAAGCTCCGATATATCTCTTGAGATCGTCGGGGTTCTGGCAGCGGCTTCTTGCAACTTCTTCCGTAATTTTGCCTGTGCGGACAAGTCTTGCAAGATCCTGGTCGAGCGAGAACATACCGAGAGCCTTAGAGGTCTGGATGGAGTTCGGAATCTGGAATATCTTACCTTCACGGATAAGTGAGCTGATAGCGTCTGTACAGCTCATAAGCTCAAGAGCGGCGATACGACCCTTGCCGTCAGCCGTAGGAACGAGCGTCTGTGAAATAACGGCTACGAGGGAGTTTGCAAGCTGCGCTCTGATCTGACCCTGTGAGTGAGGGGGATAAACGTCTATGATACGGTCGATGGTTTCTGCGGCACCTGTCGTATGCAGTGTCGAAAGCACAAGGTGACCTGTTTCTGCGGCGGTTACTGCGGCATTGATAGTTTCAAAGTCACGCATTTCTCCGACGAGGATAACATCGGGGTCCTCACGGAGTGCGGCACGCAGTGAGCCTGCGAAGCTGTCTACATCGGCGCCGATCTCACGCTGGTTTACCATTGACTGCTTATGTGTGTGAAGATACTCGATAGGGTCTTCGACTGTAATAATATGACAGTTCTTGTTGCGGTTGATATGGTCAATCATAGCCGCAAGCGTCGTTGACTTACCTGAACCTGTAGGGCCTGTTACCAGCACAAGACCTCTCGGACGGAGCGCAAACTCGCCCATAAGTCCGGGAAGCATAAGATCCTGCAGTGTAGGAATATCGTTACGCAGAAGTCGCATTGCTATTGCGTGATAGCCCCTCTGTCTGTACACGTTTACTCTGTGTCTGTGTCCGGATGCGGATACATACGAGAAGTCGGTGTCAAGACCCTTCTGGATAGAAGCCTTGTGCTTCATTGAGGTTATCTGATTTATGATATTGACAATGATAGGCTCTGTGCAGTCGGGATAACCGCTGAGCTTTTTGATACTGCCGTGCAGACGTACAACGGGAGGAAGTCCCGCAGTAAAGTGTAGGTCCGAACAGCCGAGCCTTCTTGCTTCGTCAAGTATTTTGTTAATATCCACCTTTTTATTCTCCTTTTAAAAAGATATATTGCTAACACCGCATCCGTATTATACGGAGTAGGTGGCTTTTACCAGTTCGTCAAGCGTTGTAGTGCCTGCAAGCACCATATCGGTAACGTTGCTTCTCAGCAGCTTTGTTCCGTTCTTTTCGGCCTGTGCGCCTATCTGCTCGGCTGTTGCGCCGCTTGAGATAAGCTCCTTTATATCGTTCGAGCTTACTATTATCTCGTGGATAGCGGTTCTGCCCTTATAGCCTGTATTATGGCATGAGCGACATCCGCCGTAATGAGCCTTGCATATTTCGACCGGTTCTGTCTTTCCGACAAGTCTTAAGTCGGCAGGATCGGTAAGCATTACCTTCTCCTTGCACTCCGGACAAAGCAACTTTACAAGTCGCTGAGCGATAACTCCGACAAGAGATGACGCAACCATGTAAGGTGCAACACCCATATCAACAAGACGGAGGATTGTACTTGCGGCATCGTTTGTATGGAGGGTCGAAAGAACCAAGTGACCTGTGATAGCGGCACGGATAGCGATGTCTGCGGTTTCACCGTCACGAATCTCACCGACCATTACTATATCAGGGTCCTGACGGAGAATAGAACGCAGAGCCGCCGCAAATGTAAGACCTGCCTTTGCGTTTATCTGTACCTGGTTTACACCGTCTATCTTCTTTTCGCAGGGGTCCTCAACGGTAACTATATTAACGTTGGGCTTTGAAAGCTCACCGAGCGTTGCGTACAGTGTTGTAGATTTACCCGAACCTGTAGGTCCCGTAACCAGCATAACTCCGTGCGGGCAACGTATGATCTGCTTGAACATTTCGTAGTTGTACAGCGTCATACCGAGGTCGGTTATCTTTCTTGTCTTTTCATCTGCCGTTGAAAGCAGACGGATAACGCACTTCTCACCGTAAACGGTAGGTATGGTAGATACACGGACGTCAAGGTTTACGCCGTCGATAGTCATACCGAAACGGCCGTCAAGAGGTATTCTCTTTTCGGCGATGTTCATACCGCCGAGTATCTTTATACGGGTGATAAGCGAGTTATGTGCGGCAGGCTTTACCTTCATCTGCTCGATAAGCTCGCCGTCTACTCTGAGCCTTATTCTTGTTCTGTCCTTGAAAGGCTCTATATGAATATCCGATGCATTCATTCTGAATGAGGTTTCGACTATTGTATTTACCAGCTTAACGATAGGTGCGTTATCAACACGCTCGCCTGATTCGGGGTCGTCCTGGATAACAGAGTCGGTATTACCCGTATACTCTTTATTAAGGTTATCCATAACGTTGCTTACGGTCTGCTGTGAATATGCCTTGCTGATAGTTTCGTTGATAGCTGTACGGGTAGCTATCATTGCGTGTATCTCCATACCGGAGATAACCTTCAGTTCCTCAAATATGTAGAAGTTGATAGGATCGTCTGTAGCAACAGTAAGACGTGAGTCGGTCATCTGGAACGCTACACAGCAGTTCTTCTTTGCTATAGCCTCAGGTATCTTCTTGACCGCCTCTATATCAATCTTTGTGGTTGTGAGGTCGATGAACGGCACTTTAAGACGGATAGACAGCGCCTGTGCAAGCTGTGTTTCCGAAACATAGCCCAGCTCGAGCAATACGTCGCCGAGCTTTTTACCCGGCTCACTGCGCTGTTTTTCGAGGGCTTCTTCAAGCTGATCCTCTTTCAGAAATCCGTTCTCAACAAGAATCTGTCCTATCGGTATGTTCTTCATTAAACTGTTCCCCCTGTGATTAGTGGTATACTTGCCGCCTGTACTTGAAAAAGGCGGCGATATGTGGTAAAATATCCATACGCTGTTTTACAGCGTTCCAAAAAGGAAAGGATGGTTATATATATGACAGGTATACTATGGTATGATACCGTAATTTGCGTGCTTGTGTTTATCTTCGGCTCGGTCATTGGCAGTTTTCTGAATGTGGTAATCTACCGCACTCCCCTGCACATGTCGATCGTAAACGGCCCTTCTCACTGCTTTTCTTGCTGTGAACGTATAAAGCCGTATGACCTAGTGCCGATATTCAGCTGGATATTCTTAGGCGGCAAGTGCCGCAAGTGTAAGGCTCCTATCTCGGCACGTTACACTGTTGTCGAGGCTCTGACGGGAATAATGTTCCTGCTCGCCTACATAAGATTTTCGGCAAGTCTGCCGATGGTGGTCGCAATCGTATTCTTCTCACTGCTGATAGTCCTCAGTTGTATTGACATTGACCACATGGAAATCCCGTACTGGTGTACGATTTCGATTGCCGTTCTCGGTATCGCCACGTTCTTCACCGAGCCTAATATGCCCTGGTGGGAGCATTTTGCAGGTGCGGCTGTTATCGCAGTTCCGTTTGCTATACTCGCTTTATTCGGCGGTATGGGCGGCGGCGACGTTCAGCTTATGGCGGCATCGGGTTTTGTGCTTGGCTGGAAGATAGTTCCCTCAGCCGTTATAGGTGTTGTGGTGGGCGCTGTCTACGGGCTTATCGTGCTTTGCGTATCGTCACGGTTCACTAAGGAGCAATCCGCAAAAATCAGCGAAAAACTCACAGATTGGTGCGAGGGCAAGGGTGTCGACAGCTCGAAGGATGTTATCATAGGTGAATTTGAACACGGAAAGTGCAAAATCGACCCTGAGCTTTTCGAAGAAAAAGCGTGGAATATTTCGGGCGATGAGCTTAAAGCTGCAACAGAGTCGCTCAGCAGCGAACTGAACGAAGCAATGGGCGAGCTTCCCGACAGCAAGGAATATGTATTCCGTGCGAACGTGGAAAACGGCAAGATAACAAAGATAAAGCTGCGCCGCCGTATTGCTTTCGGTCCTGCACTGAGCGTAGGACTTGCAGTCGGTATGCTTTGCGGTGAAACCATTATCAAGGCTTATCTTTCGATGCTGTAAAATAAGCGTTATATTTCCCCCGCCGATTAAGGCGGGGGATATTTATTTATCCAAAAACCTGTATTCTGTAAAGAATAACTATATTCAAATCATCTGAGTAGTTGTAGTCGGTAAGCTCTGCCGCACTTGACGGTGTTATCTTCAAAAGCGACATATTAAGCAGTTTGAACATCTGCACACGCTCACTTACCTTAATTTCGCCTTTTTCATCATAGGTATTTACACCCATTCTGCACCACGAGCCTTTATCCGACGATGTGGTTTCAAAAGCAAATTTGTAATGTGAATTATTGTAGAATTCATCTTCAAAAACCGCATATTTCGAGTTGCTGATAGCGTCATTTACCTTTGTCAGATAATCGCTGACATTATTAATCTTGCCGAAGTCGTATAGCTTATAGCCCTTTGACGTCGTGCGGAGCATCATACAGTACATATTTTCGCCTGTATCCATATCTCCCTTCATCAGATTAACCCGCATTGCGACACCGTCGCTGTCATCCGAATTTTTCTTCAGATTATCGGTCGTATAGCCTGAGATATTATACGTTGTTGCCGTTTTTAGCTTATTTGAAACGTAATTTGTCAATGTATCGGTAACATTGTTTGTAACAATATCCTCATCCAATGAGCCGATAACGCTCTTGACCGGATTAAATACCGCCATTGCAGCCGCCACAAGTATTACCATAATACTCATTGATACAATCATCTCAATAAGGGTGAACGCTTTTTTCTTAAGCAATCTTTTAATCTTCATCACGGATTATCCTCCTTTATCGGAGTACCTGCGGGGTGATTATAGATGCCCGGCATTGCCTTGTCATCGAAAGTCTTGCTCTTGTCTTCAAGCTCGCTGTCAGGGTCAATGAAATATTTAGCAAAGCTCTTGTATTCTTTTTCAAATTCTTCCGCTCCGAGCGTGAACACAATATGCATTACATATGATGTATCCTTATCGTCTTTGTTTTTTGCGGAAAATCTTACATTCGTTCCCGAAACCATGTTGTATATCATTTTATCATCGGGAGTTACAACAATATTCTTTGCCGATGTCGGAAGCGCAACTTTCAGCGACTTGCTTTCCGAACCGTTGAGTACGCTGTCATTAGTGGAAACTTTAAAGTCAATTCGCATCGAATAAACATCACCGTTTAGTACGGCGCTGTTTTCTGCAACGTATACGCTGTCGATATTCTTAGTGCCGTAAATATGAATGTCATCGGTAACCATACCGCCGCTGTTTTTGTCCTTGTTACTGTTTCCGCCGTTATTTTTTATAGTGGCATCAATCTTGTTTATCTGCAATGCGCCATCGACACTTTCCGACGATCCGTTTTTAATCTTCATATCATTTATCGTGATATTATTAGTGCCGCCGGTACCGCTTACAAACTTCATAACAAGATTTGTCGTTTCCCTTTCGACAAGAGCATTTTCCTGCACAAGATCGCTTATCTGTGTGTCCATGTCCTTGTCAATGCTGTCATTGCTTCTATACTGTGCTATAGCGATAGCAAGTATCTGCATAACAATAGATGCCATAAGAGCGAAAATAAGTATAGATATAAGACATTCTGTAAGCGTAAAGCCTTTTTTGCGTTTCAGCCGTTTTATCAGCTTCATACTATCCGCTCCTTTCATCAGTTATAACCGTACTTTCTCCATGACCTTGAGGCTGACGAGCCAAGCGTACCGATCTCGCCGCCGGAATTTGATATCAGCTTTTCCATATAGTCTAAGCGTGCATCGTCCTTTTCATCATCGCTCAGCGTGCTGTCGACAAATCTGTCGTAGTAGTCATAGGGGATAGTAGCCATATATACTCTTGATGTATTCGGCATCTCATAGTCGGATACGATAAGACCGCCGAGCATCGCAAAATGTCCTTCTGGTGACTTACCTGCACCGAACGTCATATAAGGTGCATATATAAATCCACAGAATGTATTATATGGCATATCAAAATTGACATCACTGTTCTTGTTTATTGCAACCATGAACAGATTGTTATGAAGTCCTCCGCTTCCGTTATACTTATCAACGACATCCTGTTTAAATACTGTATGTAGCTTCGCATTCGCATCTGTTGTGCGCATTATTTTCTCTATTGCAGACTGACTGAAGGTATCGGTATTCGTAACCTTTCCGTCAGCCGATATTGAATTCGGCAGAATCTCTTTGAGCAGGTTGTAGTGTCCCATGAAAAGACGTTGTTGAGCAAAATATGTAACGCCATCACCTACAACGAATATTACACTGCCCTTACCCTTGGTAAGTACGCTGAACCAACCGTCAAACAAACCTTCGGGCTGATTGTTCCAGCGGAAGCAGTTGAACTTGTTTTTGTCCTCCGATTTGTTGGAGAACTTATATGTCGGAGCGCTCCATTCGTTGGCAGGAGGTGTTTCCTGCATATAGCAGTTTGCGGGGAGATATACATACATATCCTTGTCATTGCCGTCGGGCATTGTGGTATCGAACACGATATTGTAACCGTTCCACGGTTCTGCCGTAATGCGCATATCACCCATTATAACATACGAACCGAACTTCTCTGCGCTTACGATAAGCTGATTTTCATTGCTTCCTGTGCCTGCAAATCTTTCGAGCTCGGAAGCACTAGGATTGCCGAAGTTGTAGTTTATCGGATCGTATTTATATGTACCGTCGTCATTGATAAACTTCTTTGTCATATTCCAGTTGGTGTACTCGGGATTGCCGATCTTTTCGTTTATCTTCGCCTTGACATTTGTCAGGGATTCACAATCGACGCTATCGGAAGGCCATACATACGAATATGCCTGTTCATTTGAGCCTCTCGCCTTATCCATATTTGCACGCAGTGCGTTGTATGCGCTGTCATTCTCGCCGTTTTTCGCTTCAAAACGTATTGAAGCATCGGAATAATTCTTTATTCTGCTATCGTCAATGCCGTGCGACATTATCCATTTCTTCTGTGCGCCGAAATAGCTTGAGCCTGAACAGAGGTAGACATTACCGCCGATCGTTATTCCGCCGGGGAACTTGTCGCCCGTGTTTACTTCTTTGTCAATGTAAACATCACCGTTTACATAAACCTTGCCCTTATATGGTTCATTTCCGAAGAAAGCGGCATCGCCGTTTACATAAATCTCACAGTTGCTGTCTTTACTGGGTCGTCCGCTTATGAAATCACCGACAACATAAACATCGGTATCGTTCTCATAGTTGAACGATGTACCCTGTATGAGATTGCCGCCGACTCTTATACGTCCGCCTTTCAGGTTCATTGCACCCTGACCGCCGTTATACGTCATAATAAGATTGTTGCCGACTGTTATATCAAATGTCTTGTCACCGTCTGCGTTGATAGGAGCATTGTTAATTGCCAATGTTCCCGCACTGATAACCTCAGCCTTGATATTTATTCCGGAGTTTCCTGACTGTAATGAACCTATCTGGCTGTACTCATTATCAAGATACATTGTGGAAGTTATCGTCATACCGGACATTACAACGTCATTAGGCGCATATCCCGTTGACGTGAAGAATCTGTCAAATGAGTACGGTTTTGAAACAAGCGTGAACTCACCTACAGATGTAACTGTTGATGACTCGCCGTCTACTATTACTTCCGTTTCGATTTTTACAGTATGCTTTTCATCGCTGCTGTCGCCTGAAATCTTTGTTACCGTTACCTTATAGTCGCCAAGACCCTCGGCAAGCTTTGCGAAGCTGTCTGTACCTGTTCCCTGTGTAGTAAGAGAACTTCCGGGTGCAAGAGCCAGAATAGCATCGACAAATGCATCTTCCGTCTTTGTGTTGAGATATTCGGTTACGAGGTCGTTTAACGATACGGCACTCTGATATGACTGCTCGTCGCCATATCTTATCTCGACCTGTTTTCTTGCCGAAACAGCCGAATAATATACCGCCGATGCCAGCACTATCATAACCGACATTATTGCGACAATGAAGAATAAAACGCTTCCTCTGCCGCATTTCAGCCGCAGTAACGCCCTTTTCATCATTAACGCTTTTCTGTTATGTTTGTTCATAGCGTTTCATCCTTTCATTCCTTACTGAGCAAAATTAAGGTTAATTTATTCCGCCTTTACCGCAAAGGGATCCGCAACGGGCTGAATACATAAGAAGCTTACCGAAAGATCCATTTCGAAGCCTTTTGTTGCAGCTGCCGATTCATCCGTGCTTGTGGTCTTCTCTTCCATCTGATAATCTACAGATGATAAATAGGTTGCCTTTGAGAGCGGTTTTCCGTCTGCACCTTTGATTTTATCGTTGTAAATTCCGTCATAGAGAAGATCGACGAAATCGTGCAGATTCTGGAGCTTGTCGGAGTGTGCTGTAAATGAAACCGTGATTGAACCGACAGTTACCTGGTCAGAAGCCGCAAGTAACGTAGCGGTTACCTGCTTAGCGTACATTACAAGCTCTCTTGTGCTCATAGATGATATATCCTTCTGCTCGCTTTCCTGCTCAACAACAGTATTGGCGAAGTCCTTAAGCGGATATGTAACCTCTGTAGGTGTAAATACCGATACGGAAAGTGCCTGTGTTGTGAAGTTGGATATTGTCAGTCCGTCAACTGTTATGTTCTTGCCTTTAGCAATAAACTGACGCATAATTTCATCTGCTTCGTATTCGGTAAGATCGTTGTAGAATGTTTCGGCGAGGTTCTTACCGTCCTCATAAGCCTGACTGATCTCGGTGTCGATTGTACTCTCGTGTTCAAGCTGAGTAAGTATATCCGAATACTCTTTCTTTACTGTCGCAAGCTGCTTATTGTTTGTGTCAATCATGTTGAAATTGGGCAACACGAAAATAAACACGCCAACACCGATAATTGCGGCAACTAAAAATACTACAATAAGGATACGTTCCTGTTTACTGATCTTCATATTCTGTATGTCCTTTCCCCTTTATTCTGCACTCGAAGAAGTATCAGATCCGTTTTCACCTGCTGACGCATCTGATTCGCTTCCCTGATTATTCAGGTTTTCAATTGCACTGTTAGCTTCGTCCTTATCCAGTTTCAAGTCGTTGCCGGCCTTGAGGAGCATAGTGAGCTTGAAAGTGATGATTTCCTTCTTATCGGCATTTTCACCTGTTGCTTTTTCAACACTGTAACCTGTATAGTTTATGTTTTCGAAATAGCCCTGATCGATAAGTGCTCTGACATACTGTGAAGGCTGTGACTGGTCGGTACAGCTGAATGATGCCGTAACCGTGTATCCGTTGATGCTGACTTTATCGGTCAGCTTCATTCCGTTCAGCTTCTTGCGGATGTCGTCTTTAGTAACGCTTTCGATGCCGTCCTGCTTTGCTGTGAACGGCTCTCTGAGCATTTTGTACACATCGGTCGTTCCCTTAGGCATATAATTGTACATTATCTCAGCGTTTGCGATTGACGATTTATAGCTCTGGAAGTTTGCAAGAACGCCTTCCTTCTGCTGTAAGGTTGTGAGCCTTGTCTGAAGCTCTGTATCATTTATCTGTGCCTGAACCTGCTTTATTTCACCCTTGATGTTGTTATTGATTATATCAACGACAACATTCGCACCGATTACAGAAACCACGCTGATAAGTGCCGCCGCACCAAGTCCGATGAAGAAGGTGTTAAGGCCCTTGCTTTCCTTAGCCGCTGTGGTATCAAGAAGGTTGATATGCTCAAGCTCCTTGTTTACCTTGTAGAGTGCGCCGATAGCGTTTGCGTATGCGGTAAACTCAAAGTCCGCTCTTGATGCTATAGTCGTGGGAGCACTCAGGATATGACACGAAACATTGAAGCCCGATACGGTATTCGTAAGTGCTATAAAGTCGCCTATCTCGCCATAGAACATCATTTCCTTGATAGGCTTCATATCCTTCCTTGACTGGAAGAACTGGAACATTCTGAACAGGTTGTCGTAAATAGCCTGATTTACATAGTCCTCCGCATTGTTATAATCTGCGGGGTCAATCTTGAAATATCTTGAGAACGAAAGAACGTTGTCTTCGTAAAGGTTGATATTCAGGAACTCCTTGTCTATCTGAACGAGCAGGAGCGGCATATAGCCCGACATCTTGGGAGTGTTCTGGATAAGACGTGAAATAGCGTTGTTTGAAATGTTTACAGCCTTGAGCGAAAGACCCATATGTGTGAACAGCTTTACATAGCCGTCAACAAGACGCTGGGGGCAGGCTGTGGCAAGAACCTTGATAAGAGGATTCTTGTTCTCGTCTACGGTTTCACCAACGATCGTATATGAAATATTGTAATCGTTGGAAATACCCATATTACTTCCTATCATTGCCTCGATAGCGGCGGTGTTGGAAATCTTCTTGGGCTTGGGGAGCATAAGCTCCTTATAGAGTATCGAACTTGAACTGATTGATACGATAGTATCCTTTTCCTTGATTGCTCTTGTATTGATTATATCAATTATTTCAGCCGCAACCAGCGGAACATCTGCTATGTAGCCGTTTGAAACAAGACCCTTCTCAATCTCTCTGAAATCAACCTCGTCGATTTTGATTTTCGAACCCTGTGAGGTACCACGCACGAGTTTGATTTGTCTGTCGGTAATATCAATAGATAACATATCTCTAAATTTCCTTCCTGCTTATTTAAGTTGAGGTTTTCAAATTGATTATTATGAATTTCCTATGCCGTCCATACCTGAATAGAGGATCGGGAATACGCCCGCAAGCAGACATCCTACCATAATACCCATAAGTATGATCATAACAGGCTCCATAAGTCCTACCAGTCTTGAAACGGCTGAATCAGCTTCATCATCGTAATAATCGGACGACTTAGCAAGAATGGTATCCAGAGTACCTGATTCCTCACCGACATAAACGATAGAAACGAACATACCGTCAAATACGTTTATTCTGCCCATCGCTACCGAGAGTGCCTCGCCTCGCTTAACATTCTCGACAACATCTTCAAACTGCTTTATGATATATGTATTGCCGAGCGTACTTACCGACTTTTCAATACAGTCTACCATCTGAAGACCGGATGAGAAAAGGTTAGACATTGTACGGGCAAAACGAGCCGTATAAATAGTGCGCAACAGTTTTCCGACCGTTGGGAGCTTTAGCAGCATCTCGTCCCATTTCAGCTTTGTTGACGGGGTTTTCAAAATAATTCTCAAGGTAATTACTATAGCTATTGCAACTATAACAAGTATGTACCACTGGTTTATCATAAAGTCACTTATTCCGAAAATAGCCGCAGACAACGGAGGCATTTCGGTGTCGCCCGCAAGATCACGGAACATAGGCATGATCATTGTGAACATCGCTATCATGATAACTAACAGAAGCACAAGCAGTACGATAGGGTATATCATAGCGCCCTTTATCTTGTTCTGCGTCTTACTGTCCTTTGCGTAATGCTCTGATACACGGTTCATGATTGTATCAAGGCTGCCGGACGCTTCACCTGCACTTACCATGCTGACAAAAAGTGACGGAAATACGCCGGGCTTTGTCGCTATTGCTTCAGAGAAGCTGCGACCCTTCTGTACCTCCTCGTATATATCGAGAAGCACCTGCTTTTGCTTTTTGTTTTCACTTTGCGCCTGCAATATCTGAAGTGCCTTTACAAGACTTACACCCGATGTAAGCATTGCCGCAAGCTGTCGGCAGAAGAACGACAGATCCTTCGTCTTGAACTTATATTTGACATCTGCCGCCTTGTTCTTTGTCGCATCTTTATAGGATGTACAGAACAAGCCTTTTTGTCGGAGCTTATCAATAAGTTCAACGGAATCTTCCGCCATTTCGGTGCCTTTTACCTTTTTACCGTTAACGTCGGTAGCAACGTAAGTAAAAGTTGTCACTGGTTATCCCCCATTCATCATAACAGAATAAACAACCTCCATATTAAATGGAAATTATTATATAACAAAATTATACCATAAGTTTAAGCGAATAGCAAGAAAACTTTGATGACATATCAAACAATTTTCAAAGCGAAATTTTATGGAAAATTGCCTAAAAGCATTCTTGGTTTTCGTTGATTTAAGGCATTTTTTCATTGTTTTTTAGTTTTGACATATACATACAGCCATTCGAGGCATATTCTGACGATATGGCTTTATACTATTTAAATATAAATATAGAAAACAGCGGTTACGCATCAAGTGCGATAGTGATCATATCGGTAAGGGTCTTTTCACGTTCTTCGGGTGTGATGTCCTCCGTTCCTGTCAGAGGGTTGTTCGTAACGGTGCAGATGCACAGTGCCTTCTTGCCTGCCGCCGCCGCATTCATATAAAGTGCTGCCGCTTCCATTTCTACGGCAAGAACACCCATTTTCGACCACGCCGAAAGGCTGTTCGACGCATCGTAATACACCTCTCCCGTCAATACATTTCCGACGTGAGCCTTGATATTTTTCTCTGTCGCAAGCTCATATGCCCTTTTCACAAGTCCGAAGTCGGCTATGGGCGCATACGTTCCGGGCAGGCCGTACTGCCTGTCAACATTAGTATCGTGGCAAGCACCCTGCGCTATTATCACATCTCTGGGCTGAACCTGCGGTACAAGCGCACCTGCCGTTCCGATTCTTATAATCGTTTCGGCTTCATAGAAATTGAACAGCTCGTAGCTGTATATGCC
>ERZ832317.2755-NODE-2755-length-19558-cov-3.636620_pt1 | contig 19558 bp, 36 predicted proteins | sample MGYA00519695_ERZ832317 | MGnify/ENA primary metagenome ERZ832317 (study PRJEB31850, sample SAMEA3708726) | human gut metagenome | biome: human gut; feature: human-associated habitat; material: faeces | place: China | collected 2014 ...
GTCTTGCATGGTAGTACCATCTTTCTACTTCTCACTATGCCCTATCTGGGCGCACGCCATCGTATCCGATACGTTGCTCAATGATTCGCCATTGCCGGATTCATAAATGTCATTGATAATATCCTTGTATTGTCCCATATCACTGGCAGCGGTGCCGGTCTTTACCGCAAAGCTGCCAACTGCAGAATCACTTTCGAGGAGCAGGTCATACATATCATGCAAGCCATCTGTGACAAATTTGATTCCCTCTGTATAAAGATTGGCTGCAACACCTTTCATTGCAGTAAATCCGTCTGATGCTTTGTCGGAACGGCCTCTGACATCTTCCAAGGAATCTGAAACATCATCAAAAGAATCCGCAGAACTGTCACTGCTGTTGGATATGTCTTCTAACTCTCTGCTCAGTTTGTTTGCTTCTCCCTGTGCAGAATACAGCATCTTGCTGTATTTATCGGTTGCACTCGCAGCATCATCTGCTGCTTTTCTGGCATTGATGGCTTCTTCAGAGGCATAACCATATGCTTCCGCCGCCTGATCCGCTGCCGCCTGTGCTTCCTGATATTTTCTTGACTGATATTCGACCGCATCCGATAACGCCTGTATTTTCTGCTCGGATTGTTCCTGCATTTTTCGCAGAATTTCCTGTGCCTTTGCGGTTTTTTCTACAGCATCATCATTCTGATTAAATTCAGATGTTACCGTTTTCAGTTCTTCTCGCATCGCTTTCAAGCTGTTGTTTGACATGGAAAGTGCTTTCCGGAATGCACTTTCCCCATCCAGACTGATACGTGCTTTAATATCTCTTACTTGTGCCATTTTTCCACCACCTTCCATAGATGCATTTGTGTCAATTCACCCGGGCGTGTATTCAGCGTTTCTGCACGGGTAAGTCCGGCAGACAGCCCATAGTATAAAAGCCGGAGAAAGTATTTCTCCCTCCGGCGAATCAGTTTTTTCCATCTTTGTCTTTTTCAGCTTCCATCTCTGCTTCGATTTCCAGATAATCATCATCCGGCATGTTTTTCTTGATTTCTTCCGGAATTTCTACCTGATAGGCTTTAATGTACTCTGCAATCACTGCATTCTGAATTGCCGGAAAATCAACAACCCGAAACAGCGACAAAAAACTTTCCTGTTCTTCATCCGTCATCTGAAAAAGAGTTTCCTTTTCACCAGATGAAAAACCAGCTGCAATCATTGCATTTTTCTTGCGAATACCGCCATTGATCAGTTCTACCAGCACAAAACTGATGTGTTCAAAGCGGTTCTTTTCCTCTCTCAGCCAGTCAGCAAATACCCGTTCCTTTCCCATCTTTTCAGAGATTCGCTTTTCTGCATACAAATCCCAGTAAAGGGGATACGATTTCTGATGAATTTTTATTGCAGCCAAATTTTATTCCCCCTTATCATTTGCACTGCTTGCCGTTGCATCTTTGATGTTAAAAGTCGTCTTCAAGAAGTTAATGGCATCTTTTTCTGTTGGGCATTCCACTTTCTTTTCAAAATATCGCTTTGGTGCAGTATCAGATCCATCTGTGGACATGCCAGAACCGGAAATCGTCTTTGTACCAAAAGCGGTCTTGTCTCCCTTTGTGGATTCAGAATCGTCCGGCTTTGCAAATGCCATCTTATAAATGACGTATGCAAAGTAGTGCTTTTTACCGTCAATGACATCTGTTTTGTAGTAGCCAACCCCGAAATATGGTGCAACATCATCTCCAGCAAGTTCCATCGTTTCAGTTACCGTTGGGCTGCTTCCAGAAGAAACATTTGTTTTTTGATATTCCGCCCCCAGCAGAGTTGCTTCCACTTTGATTGGAGTTTCCTCGAATGCACTCTTGTGTGTTCCAAGTCCGTCCACTTCCAAACTCAAATTCACAGCAGTGATTCCTGCATCATATTCCACTCTGCCATCATCCGCATACAAAGATGCATCATTCTTATCATAGGTCTTGTCTGCTTTGACCATACGACCAATGTAAAAGCCTGTCCCATAAATCGGAAGACCATTTTCCTGATACTGTACAATCGGAGCAGCTACCGGATAACGCAAACCAATCTGTGCCATAGTTTTATAGTCCTTTCTCTCTTAAAATCTGGTTAAATTCAGACTGCATCGCATTTTGTGATGCGACTTCTGAATCTTTTTTTACATTGTCCATAAATTTAGACGCTTCTATTCTGCCTTTTACACCATAATGCAAATAGGCAGCTTTTTCAGCGTTTCGGGTGGTAATCCGTCCACGCTTTACCGAACCAACTGGATAAATATCCACTAATTGTTCTTTCGGCTTTATTACAGCGGATACCGAACGAATCATATCGCCTTCATCAATGAATTTTTGATATTCGATTTCTTCCTTTTCAATTGACTTGACAATTTCACCGCCAGCCTGCAAAACACGTGTGTATGCTCCTGTATCTCCTACAAACTCTTCTAATGTTGCAATCAAACCTTGCAAATCTTCTCCAATTGTGATATTAGCCAATCCATCGCACTTCCCAAGTATAATAAATAATTCCGGTGTCCAAGTCGAATTGAATCTTGCAAGAAGAAAAATAAATCTGTTCTTTATCAAACATTTCTTCTATTTTCTCTGGCAAATCATCATATTCTGTTCGGGTTCGATAGGAAACTTTTGCAACATAGGTTCTTTCACAACAAATATTATCGTAAAATGTGTACTCTATTCCAGTTTCATTCCATACAATGTATGCTTCTTTTACGTCTGTTGGAACGATGAAATGATATACTTTTCCGGATGGAATCAATTCACAGAGGTTATCCCGAAATTCTTTCAGATTCATAGGTTTCCTCCAACTTCCAAAGACTGATTTTTGTGGTTGCTGGGGTTGTATCGTCAATCTGCTGCACTTGCACAATCCGATATTGCACATCGCCTAAAATTGCAACATCTCCAGTAGAAATTGCTCTCCGCTGCGGAACAGCAATCATTTCATCCACTTGCATAAAAATCTGCTGTGCTTCCACAAATCGTTTCACGCCAACTGTTTTATACTGATAGCAAAGCCGGTACTTTAGTTTCAGCCCGTCAACGGGACGATCGCCAGCATCTGCGATGTTCGCAACTGCATAAATTTTTGCAACCCCATCTGTAAACCGTTCAAACTTCATCGCTTTCTCCATCTACATCTTGAGAAATATAGAAATTTCTCATGGAAAACAATTCATCGTGATAATCAATTTTGAATTGGTCGGATGCATGGTTGTAAATATATCGGCAGAGATCCAGAAAAAGCTGATGCACCATCAAATCTTTTTCATAATCAATCTTGCTGCTGATGTATTTTCTCAAAATTGCATCGGCACGAGGTAGGATTGCCTCCACCTCTTGATTGGTTTCCGGTTCATCCCAAGTGATATGGAGATAAACCTTTACTTCTTCTACTGTCGGCAACCCTGTTCACCCTCTTTCCTTACTTAGTAGAAACAGTCTTTGCAGCCCAAATAGCACTTTCCAAATCTGTAATATCGCAAACGGTAAATGCATTGTTATCCAGCGGCGTTCCGGCGATGTGCGTCTTAATCTTAAAAGTACGCACATCTTCCAAGAACTTATATTCATCGGAATAAGTAATACTTCCGGTCTTTGCAGTGCCTACTCCGAGAAAATACTTCTTTGCCAAGCCAATGACGGCTTTATTTTCCGGAACAGCAATCGACTGAATCACCTGCATCGGATACGGCATTACATTATTCCGGTAAGTGCCATCCGGTGCCATGATGGTCGTTGCTGGGAACACCTTTGAAAAATAGTCAACCGGATTCACGATAAAGGCAACATCTGTAACAGGACGCTGCCGTCCAGCTGGTGTCTTTGCAAGATCCTTTATAATTGCACCGATTGTAACCGGTGTGATGGCATCCAGCTTTACTGTTGTCTTTTCCTGATACGTTCCAGCAGATGCATTGTCAATATCTCGCATCATGCCAATCGGCTGATCTTTTCCTGTTCCGTCTACAATTCCTTTTTCAAGTCCATATGCCAGAGATTCGGTCAGCAGTGTCCGGCAATATCGTTCTACCCAAGACGGACCCAAGTCCAGCATATCCGCAGGAATCGACATCCAAGCAGACAATTTATACATATCTGCACTGATTGTATCAATCGCACCGGAAAGTTCCTGCACAATTGCACTGTTAATCTGTCCCCATGCAGCCTGCTGAATACCTTGCTTATTGATTACAATCTTTGTCAATGTGCTGGTATTCATGCTGTAAACCGCATTGATCAATGGGAAGTTGGATTTGATGTCGTCCATAACCGCATCAATAAAGGTCGGTTCAATGGCATCCGGCAATTTTGTAACTGCATTCTGATAGTTCTTTCCGACATTGATCACGTTTTCCCAGAATGCCGTTTCCTTGCTGGTCAGCACTCTGTTTCCTCTGCTTGCCAGAATTGCACGGTCAGAAGCAGCAACAACGCCGTTGTATTCTGCTTTGAGTTCTTCTGAAATAAAAGCACCAAGTGCATCAATGCTTGCACGAATATTTTCAGTATCATTCTTGTTGATTGCATCCGTCAAATCACTGATAATGTCAGCCTTCTGTTTTGTCTTTCCATCCAGATTTGTCATAACAAGCTCCTTTACAATCTAATTTTTTCAATTGTTTTATTATAAATGCTGCCGAAAATCTGATCTGCAACATTTTTTTCAGGTGGTTTTGATTCTGACTTTCCAGAATCTTTTTCTTTTTTATCAATCACATCAACGAATCCATACTGCAAGCAGTCCGCAGCACTCAACGCCGTTTCCGCATCCATCATTTCTGTCAACTTCTGAAAGTCAATTTTCCCATTTGATTTGTCCATGTAGGCATTCTTGATATTTGCCGTGATGGTATCCAAAATATCCGCCTCATGCCGCAGCTCTTCAGCGTTGCCCCATGCAATTGACATTGCATTGTGAATCATCATGGTGGAACAATTGGACATGTGGACTTCATCGCCGCACATTGCAATCACAGAAGCAATGGAACACGCAAATCCATCAATATATACAATTTTCTTTGCATTGTGCCGCATCAGCTGGCTATAAATCGCAATTCCTTCCTTTACGCTTCCGCCGCTGCTATTGATATAAATGCAAATGGTATCAATTTCTCCGGCTTCAGCAAGCTGACTGCGAAAATCTTCCGCAGTTACAACCTTATCTTTTTTGTCATATTGTTCGCCAACCTGCGAATAAATGTACAAATCCACTGTTTTTTCATCTTTCTTCGCCAAATTCCAGAACGTCCCATCATTCATCCTGACCATCTCCTTCCGCATCACTTAATGTGCTGTAATTTTTTGTAAGGGTGTATCCATCCGCCCATGCCTTATCCAGATTTTGCAGTTTTAAGGCTCTCCGGATTTCATTTGTGCTGCAAATTGCTGCTGCTTTTAGTTTGTCAGCCCCAGAAGCACATGAAAACAAATCGGAATATTTGATCATACTGGTATCAAACAGAATCTTGCTGCCATGCAGAATTTCTTCTTTTCGGTATAATTTCCTTGAAAATTCCTTGTCCGCTTTGTCGGTATAGTAGCAAATGCATTCTCCGATAAACAAATCCAGTATCTCAGACAATCCGGACGATCCGCCAGTAAGCAAAACAGGCGGTATTCGGTATTTTCTCGCAGCTGTTTCAATTGCAAGCGAAATGGTATCCTTGATTTCTGTTATGATGGACTTGTTTCCCTGAGATTTGGTGCTATCGTTCGCAGATTTTGCAGTGATTCCGCCGATCAGCGGCAATACTGCCTTATCACTCTTTAAAAAATTCTTGAATGATACATTCATCATTTTTTTGAACTTTGCTTCGTAGTCATCGCCAGTCGGTAACGCACCAACTTCCAAGAAATATTTTTCATTGGATGCTTTTGAATAAATCTTTGTGGTAATAGACAAAATCTCATTGCAGTACGAAAGCACACTGTTCAGCATCGCATCACTATGAGAACTTTCCCACGGATTCCCGATATAGATTACATCGCTGTAATAGCATTTGCTCAAACTGAAATCGCCATAACTGACGGATTCAAAGTATAATTCTGCTGTGTTTTTTGTCGATGCACAGAAGTGGTCTGCCACGAACCATTCTTTGTGGTGTTCAAATGCAAGCACTTCTCCGTCCCACAGATAGCGAAACCAAAATTCATAGAAAAAATCAGAAGCATTCTGGCTTCGGTTCGGGCAATAATTGAGCAGATAAAACAAGTCGCCTTGATTTTCTTTTCCGTTCTGAATCGTTTTGATTGGTACTCTTGATAAACAGGTTGCAACATAATCCACTGCAATATATTTTGCAAAAAGGGATATGAAGGCTTTGGTTTCTTCATCCATTTCATAATATCCGGTGTCCGTTTTTTCTTCTTTTTCTATTTTTTCTTCCAGAAATGGTCGAAACAGTCGCTTGAATACATTCATCGTAATCACTCCCTTCTGCTTAATAAATCCACGCTTGCATCATATCAAGATTGATTGCTTTCGTGTGTTCCAAAACATCTGACACACATTCCGCAGCTACAAACGCCTTAAATTCATCATTTTTTCTGGATTTTGGTTCTATTTTTTGATAAGTAATATTGCCTGCTCCACTGGTTGCCGTCTTTGTATTATTGGTCTGCCAGCACATATTACTGTTATTTACGCCCCAGACAATTTTTTGCGTTGCAAATTTATCTGTAAGGGTCGGCACAATCTGCATTTCATCGGACGGGCGAACCAAATAGATTTGGTCATCATGCAATTGCATAAAATCCATGCAGGCATTTCGCAGGACATTACAGCGATATTTGTCCAAACCGACCTTTAAAATCTGAGAACCTCGTTTTGCAGCTTCATTTTTCAGCCACATTGCAGGCAGTTCCGGCGGAATTGCTTTTGCATCTACAAATGTTACAAGCCCTCTGGCTTCCCATTCTCGCAATGGCGGTTTAATGCGAATCAGATCCGCAGAATTTTCACAAATCCACGTATGTCCAACCCAATAATCAACGCCGTTTACTCTGTAAAGCAATCCTGCTCCCAAAAAGTCTGTCGTCAACATGAAGTCCAACCCTGCAACACATGATTTCCCCTTTAACAAACCTTCTTCCACTGGTCGATTGCATGCAATGATATTTTCCCACTTTGTGACAGCATTTTCTGTATGCTTTGGTGGGCAATTCATTCTTTTGGTCGGGAAAGATGCGTTTGCAGCTGGATTTTGCTTGTATTGTGCGTATTCCAGCTTGATTTCTTCCATCAAATCCGGCAGGAATCGCAAAGATGGATTTGCTTTGTGCCAAGAATCGGGATTGTCAATTTCATCAATGCAGTCAATTTTACAGATAAAAGGAAATGTCCCGTTATCTGGTTCTTCCAAATCCAGTATTTTTTCACAGGTTTCAAGCAAATCATCAAAAACAGCCCCTCTTACATTGCCGTTTGTGCTGATAATAGTTTGCCGTGGATAGCGTTTTTTACCAAGACCAGTTACTGCAACATCAATCAAAGCACTGTTTTCATAAGCATGATATTCATCAAAGTCCACCTTGCCCGGTCTGCCACCATCTTTTGTTTTTGCATTGGATGTGCGAAACCGCAATTCTGAGCCTGTTTTCAAGTTTTTGATGACTTCTTTGTTCCAGCGAAAATGTCGTTTCATCTTCACTGCATTCTGTTCCAGAACATCATATACGTCTAAAAAACTCTGTTTTGCCTGATCTTCTGACGTTGCAAAAATATCAATGTGATATTTTGGTACGCCATTGACAGGTGTCAATAAGGCGAAATCTTCAAACGCTAAAAAGCCATTTTTCCCTGCTCCACGCCCTACAATAATCACCAACTTGGGAAACCGAAGCTGCCCGTTTTCCTTGTAAACGCAATTGTGAATGAAAAAACAGAATTTTTCCCAAGTGAACAAAGAAAATGGAAAGTACTTTTGTAAGGCAAAGTATTTTTCCGCCTGCTCCATATCGACTACTAATTTTTCTGTTTGAAACACGTGCAAAACGAATTTATATAGCTTTTTCTGCTCTTCGCAAACAGACACATCATTTTCGCTGATTATGGATAAATAGTCGTCAATGTATTTACAGTTCGTCATCCGGCTGCATCAGCTCCGAAACGGATTTAATATCAATTCCAAGAGATTTCAAGATACTGAGCATTTGCTTATTGGTATCCCGTAATTCTTTTAGTGCTGGATTTGGTTTTGTGATCATGAATCCAGCTGTATTCGGTTCTGACAACATCGTTCCATTCTTCGTGATGTTCTTTTTCAGGTCTTCTGCACAGTCAAACAAGTATGCATAATCGTCAATCATCTTACTAATTGCACTCATATCTGCATTTTTTCGCTGCACAAAATCATACAAAGAAGCCTGTACTTCCTTTGCTTTTTTCCTCACAAAATCCACCTCCAGCAAAAAAACTACACGGGAAGCGAATCAGAAGAACTGTCTATTCCCCCCATCGGTATTGAACCCCCCGAAAAACTTTTGATTTTTTCGATAGGGGGGATTTTTCACCATCGCTCCTCGTTTTTGAATCCGATCTCTCTTGGTTTGTGCCGATCGTTGGCATGCACTGCTTCGTGACATTGACTGCACAACAGAATCAGATTGCGTTGCTCCTGCCCGTTGCTGTCTATGTAGGTCTTGCTATATGCCAGCTCCGGATGCTCTCGCAAATGGTTTACATGATGCACCAGCACTGCATAATGATATTTGCCGTTTGCTTTGCAACGCTGGCATTCGTTGTGCTGCTCTTTGCGTATGGTTGCAGCCAACTGTTTCCATGCACCGTCATTGTAAAACTGGTGTACCTGATTGGTTTTAATCAAGCCATAAATTTCTTGTACTGTCATATCATAAAAAAAGATAGCCACTCAGAAGAGTGGCTTAAAATGAAACTATCCAACTCTTTATTTTATTATAAAGAGTTATTACGTGTCATGTGTGTCAACTGTGTCATGTGTGTCACTTTTTTTGATGATCCGCTGGATTGCAGCTTTTAACGCATATGATGTCCAACCGCCACCAACTAAATCAGCAACCTGCTCCCACGAAATCTTTTGATACCGTTCGTCAATATAGTATATCCGAATTGCCTTTTTCAGATTGTAGCTGTAGATGCTGTTTACAAATTTGTTTACCCGTTCGATTCCTGATTCCAGTTCTTCGATACGGTCAAATGACATGGGGCTATCATCCTGATTGATTTTTTGATACGCATCATTTATTTCTGCCTGCATATCTCTGTAATTTATCAGCAACTGTCTGATGTTATTCCCCATAACTGTAATACTCCTTAATGCACCGGATTGCTTCATCGAACCCATAGCAGACCTTTGTAAGATAACCCTGCTCCATCAATCGTTTCAGCCATTTCTTCTGGTTTTCGGATACTCTGCCCCGTTCTGCTTTCATCTCTATGTACAACCCGTGATACTGTCCACGTGCAACCGGCAAACACAAATCCGGTACGCCAGACTTTACGCCAATATCTTTCCGCTGTTTGCCTTGTGCTGCATTGCATTTGATCTCATTCGGGATATGATACAGCAAATCTAACCCCGGATAGCGTATGCGATTGCTGGCATAGCACGACCACTCCATAACGGTTCTCTGATGTTGATATTCTGTCATTCCATCCTCCATCCGTACAGAGCCGCTTTAAATTCCTCCGGATTCAGATTGCGTTCTGTGCGTTCCTGCTTGCATGCCTTAATAGAGGTAAATAAAATTGTCTGAATCTTCCCTTGTAAGCAGCCCTGTATCCATCTGCCGGAAGTGCGGTTGTAGATTCCGTAAATCGGCTTCCGTTTCTTCTTTTTTCGGATTCCAAACAGATTTTCCGTTTCTTCCGATTCAAAACGAAACATCTTTTCCATTTCCAATTCTTCCGGCGTAAATTCCGGCTTCTCTGCGAACGGCGGTTTTTGTTTCTGAACGACTTTCCGAACAGTGTCACCGGAAACGTGAAAAGTTTCTTTAATTTGTTCCGTGGTCATCGTCCCATTGAAATATTCATCAGCAACTGCCTGCAACTTCTTTTCCTGCTCCAGCCAATGCATGATAATCGCATCTCGGAACGCACCCCGATATTTTTTAATGATCAGCCGTGTGTAATTGTATGACCGATGCAACTGCTTTGCGATGTCCTCAATGCATGCTTCATCCACATAGTAGCGATAGGCTGCTTCTGTCAGTTCTTTTTCTTTGCACATCTTGGGATCTTCCTTTCATTTCTCTTAATCTGATTTTTTCATCTCTTTGTTTAGGATTTCCGCTGCTTTTTCGGTGTTTTCTTCGGTGTCAAAATATGCTGCACATTGCAGTTCAAATGCATTGGAAACTCCTATATTCCAGCGGTTTTCTGCATGATTAAAATAAACAAGAAACTTTTTTCCATAGTTTCCCCAGTCCGGCTCATAGCCCGGACAAAGCTGGTCATGCAACTGCTCCAGTCGTAACAATAACTGCATTTTCTTTGCAACCTGTTCGGCACGCTTTTTGGTTTTGAAACAGTTCCCGTTAGAAATACGGTCAGTTTCAAAAGAAGTTGTTCCCTTGACTTTATCCATTGCTTCAAAATTGCTACTGATATAGAAATAGCTTTCTCCAACCTCTGGCTTCCACGGCTTCAGCTCTTCCTGTTTCTTTTGCATCTCTGCTTCTTTCTGTAACGCTTCCAGCTTCCCTAAAAATTCCGCTTTCAGGGCTTCCATTTTCTTTTCGATGTCGTTCATTTCAATGTTTCCTTTCGTTTTTTTATTTTGCTCAGTATTTTATAAACTCATCACCATAAATGCTATTAAGCACATCAAATACATGTCCCATACCCAGCCCTTTGTTGTTGGGTATCCATAAACCATCCTCGTTATACTCCCCGCCATTTATGCAGTAATTGTATTTTTGTGGATGTGTCTTTTTAAGTTGCTCAAATCTGCTTTTGTCTTTGTCCAAATGACAACCAAATCCACAAAAAATGCAGCCTGTCCTATCGCATCCAGTTGTTTTTAGCTTGTCCGCTCCACAGCCGCAAAACCGCATTTGTTCCGGTTCTTTGTTGTAATTAACATCGCCATAAATACTTGCAATAGCGATGCTATATTTTTTTATGTATTGCAATACATCTTGTTCCGTCCAAAAACTCATAGGATTTGAAACCGGTCTTTTGCTTTTAAAAGCATTGCAACCATTAGCAAGCCATGCTCGGTATCTTAGCTTTCCTTCGCTTGCCATTTGTGCCATAAACGGCTTTTTCCCAGTTTGCCTTTCATATTCCTTTGCCGGCTTTTTCTTCATGATTTTGCAACATTTATCCGAGATACTAAAATCAACGGATAACAATGGCTTGTATTTTTGGACGTCATACTTATTAGTTTTACCATTTTTACTAACATACACCCCGTCAAATTGCTGGTGTGCATATGATTTTGGATTGTTTCGGGCGTCGTAGACTTTTTGCGATATCTCTTTGCTTATCACAGGATAGCCGTAAGTTTTGATAACCTCATCAAATCGCATCGCAGGTTTTAATATCGTGACATTATCAAATGTCTTTACAAACCCCTGTATCTCCGGATACTCCAACCCAGTATTTACAAATACCGCCTCTACATCCGGATACATTTGACGAACCAGATGCAATAAAACCGTGCTGTCTTTGCCACCGCTAAACGACACATACACCTGACCGTCATACACGCTTTCTATATATTCATTTTCTTTTAATTCTGGCTCTCTGTTATCTCTTGTATCAAATGTTACAAAACGTGTTTTACCTGTTTTTGTGTTTACAATCTCAAACTTGCACCAGTTCTCATACCAAACCTTGATACGTTGCTTTGTCATTATGATTTTTGCATCCAACGGCAAAGACTGCATCTGTATCAAATCCGATTTCTGGTGCCGTTTAACATCATCGTTCATTTTGATTTCTCCGTTTCACTTCTCCGATTCCATGCGATTCTTGCTTTCGCATCATATTCCGCTCCAAAAAAGCAAACATCCGCACCGCACACGTTACAGATAAACATCTGTGTACCTCTCAAAGGTGCTGTCACCTGCTTTACGTTCTTATTGCCGCAGAACGGGCATGGCTTCAATCTTGATTTGGCTTTCATAGGCTTTCTTCCTTTCTCTTTCTTTCGCTTCTGCGGTTAAAACGTAACCGCAGCATTTAAAACCGCCGCAGCCAGCCAATAAACCGCCCGTCTGTGGTCTCTATGCCACAAACAAACCGCTGCTGCACCAACATCCATCAGAATCATGGCAATGGGTAGAATTTGCGTGGTATTGAGTTTGTTCATGTTCATAATCCGCCTTTCTGCGAAATGCACCAATCAGGGATGAAAAAGTGCTTTCGCTAAAATAATGGGCATATTCATAGAGTGAAGATTATTTTTCAAACTTTCCATCCTCCATTCTCGCACCGCACACAGGGCAATATAATAGCCTTTCCGATACGTGAAAAATATCACAAATAACACTGTTACAATTAGAGCATTTGGCAGCAGACAAATTGCATTCCCCTGCATGAAGTCTATAGACATTATCCATACACTCCCATTTTGCGGACGGTCTTGCATCTTTTGCATCAAATGTATCTATATCAATCAGCCGCTTTATTGCTGCAAGAGCCGTGTCAATTGCTGCAACATCATGGGCAAAATCATTGTCTTCTAAGCCAGCAAGAAATCCTTCAGAAATTTCTTCACGTTTCTCTCGTAAGTCTTCCAGCTGTCTGACTGCTTCCATCAATTTTTCGAGTGGTATAATCGGTGTATCATCATCGATTACGGATTTAGTCACGACCTCAGTTTTCTTCCCGTCCGCATCAATAGCGATTGCAGTTATATCATTATCAAGTGTAACCGTCGAAACAGTAAGGTTTATTTCTGTTTTCGAGCATTTGCATTCTGTACCCGTGAATGTCATTGATGCTACGCCAGCATACTTGTCATCAATCTCAACAATCAGCTTTTTCATTTCGATTTCTCCAGTTCCTTGTTCAGAATTTCCGCTACTTTTTCGGCGTTTTCGAGGGTGTCAAAATAAGCACCATTAACACGGCAATTGCAATCATACCAGCCATCAACAGCCCAGCGGCTACTACTGTGGTCATAATAAAGGCAATACGTCGCTTCTCCGCTCCCCCAATCCGGCTCGTAGTCCGGACAGAGCATATCATGCAGCTGCTCCAACCGTAACAGCAACCGCATTTTCTTTGTGACTTGTTCGGCACGTTCTTTCGTGCGGAAACAGTTGCCGAGTTGAATGTTATATTCGTCGATACTGTCCTCACAATAAGTATACGGAACAACGTCAGCAACGTCTTCAACTGCAAAGTATTCTTCTCCACGCTCCGGCTTCCACGGCTTCGGCTCTTCCTGCAAAGTAGGTTTCTCTTGTGGCATCGTTACCATTTTCTTCAAGTTCGCCACTTCATTTTTTAGGCTGTCGATTTCCATTTGCAACGACACAATTCGCTCACTCACAATGTTTCTAAATCCCATGGTTCTATATCCTCCGTTTCTACCTTAACAGATCACTTAGTATAGCGAATGGAGCTATCACTATTGTTAATGCAATCCACAGAATGCCCGTTATGATGTCTACAGCCTGCAATAGAGCATACAGAAACATAGTTCTAAGCAATCTGAATACAGACTTCTTCTTTTCTACGATACGCTCTCTGTGGTTCTTCCATATATGCAGGTTTCCTTTCAAATCAAACAAACAATCCGCTGCAAAGTGAAGAAAAATACCATGATTCACCTGTATTTTCTTCTTGCACAGTTTGCAGGTTTTGCAAGAATAAATTGGTTTCATTTTAACTCCTCCCGTGATTTTTACGCTTTTTACCTTTGTTATAGCCAAACCATGTTGACCAATAGCCTTGATGATATTTCCGATCCTGTACCGCCCAAATATAGATTGTCTTCAGCGGATTGTAATAGATTTTCCCGTTCCGCTTTCTTTCTTCAATCCTGTTTTGGTAAAATCTGTACGCATCTGCACCAAATTCCAAGATTACAGTGCGTTCGGTCAAATTCTCCGGAATTTCTACATACATTTTTATTTCATCTCTCCCAGTAGCTTCTTCACATCGTCCTCATGCCGCCATTTACATTGTCCGTCACAATCACAATCCCTGTCGCAGTAGTCACAGTATTCACGTGCTTCACAGTCTTCGTGTTTTAAACGTTTTTCATACGGATTATATCCCGCAAATCCCATAAAAAGCCCCTCTGCATCATCTGCTACTTTTTTCAGCATCTGTTTCAGCTTCTGGTTTTCTTCTTCCAGTTCCTTGTTTCGCTGTTCGACCAGTTTTCCCATTTTTCATTTCTCCTTTTCATTTATATCAAAAGTCCACGCTTCGCAGGCGTGTAAAACACCTTTTCTTTCGGATGGTTTGCTGTATACGGTTCTGACAATGTGTTCCCCTGTGCAGCTTAGTTTGCTTTCACACCAAGCAAACTAAGCTGCACATAGCACATGTAGACCGCTGTCCAGTCTAAATCCTGACAAACCACATCCAGTACCCTTTGATAATTGATTCCCTTTTCCTGCAATACCTGTGCTGCGGCGATGACCATTCCACCGCTGCCGCAGGTAGGCTCACCCAACGAAAGCTTCTTGTTTTCGTCTATGGTATCTGGCAACGTCAGTCTTGCAGTTACCAGACTGACACTGTACGACGTGAAAAACTGTCCGGAATTTTTATTTCCGCCGATGCTTTCCATATAGACTTCACCCAGCACATCACCAAGCCCTTTTTCATAGGTAAGTATCAGCATCCCAGCCATTTCAGCCATTTTCATCCGTTCTTCTTTACCGTATCTGTTCATCGTTGCAAGGTATTGTTCTTCCCGTTGCCGCCACAGATTATCGTGAAATATCTGCGCACTGTTGCTGATCGACAGTGCAACGCACTGAATCCAATCAGCAAACACCACCTGCGGAGCATATTTTCCGGACATCTGCTTGATGCAGGCTGCTATTTGTTTTTTCGTAAGACCACCCCTCATATCACATATTTGTCATGTGCTGCTTCCAAATCCTTTTCCGTCAGGTCTAAATACAGCTGTGTTGTTCCCAATTCTTCATGTCCCAGCATCTTAGAAACCTGCTCGATTGGCATTCCACGACGTAAAGCAAATGTTGCACAAGTACGCCTGAATCTATGGGCATGACATTTTTCAACGCCTGCTCGTGTCCCAATCCTGCGAATCAGACTGGATAACGGATCTCTACCACCATGCCCATCCGGATTCACAAGTTGCTTATACCGATACCAATTCCCGTTTTTCAGCTTTTGAAGTTCTTTTACTCGTTCTTCATTCGAAGTCCCTGCAACAATAGATGCCGGATTCAAATAAGGGTTGTCATCTTCTCGTTCTGAAAGGTAATTTTTTATAGCAAGTTGTGCCTTTGCATTCAAGTACACATATCGTTCTTTCTTCCCTTTCCCGAAAATCAGGATTCTTCCGTTGCTTTCAATATCTGAAATCTTGATTTGTGCAAATTCTGAGATTCGGCAAGCAGTCGAAAGCAGTACTTCAACAATCATTGTTTCCCGTGCATTTTCACATGCTCCACGAATCAATTCAACTTCCATTTCTGTAAAGGCAGCTTTTTTATTCTTTTCGCACTTGATTCTTGGGCATTTCAATGTTGGGGAACGTACAATCAGTTCTTCTTCTGCCAAAAACTTAAAAAATGAACTCAAATACCGCAAAAGTGTGTTGCAATAGCTCAACGAAACATGATCTCGCATCTGCTTAGTTGCCAAATAATAACGAATATCATCGCTGGTAACTTCATCCACAGTTTTTCCAATCTCACAAAGGACTTTCCAAACTGTATTTCTATATTGTTCCAACGTCCTTTTCGTGCATCCGCAAACAGCTTTGGCAACGATAAACCGCTTGATATATTCCTGATTCTTTCCACCGTTGTATTCCACGATTGCAGTTTCTTTCTGCACAAGGTCGTACTGATAAAGTTCCCGAATCAAAATGTTCTTCACGATGTTTTCGCTGCCGCTGTACTGCTTGGACACCTCGAACACAATTTTGTTGATAATGTCATCCTTCTGCATCTTCCCATTTCACCCTCTGTCCGCAGTCCGCACAATACCGTACCTGCTTGTCTGTATGCTGCAAGTTTCCGCATGCTCTGCACGTCCACCAAACATATCCATCCATCAGTGTAGATGTTTCCACATTTTCCGGAGCGGTCGGAACGGCTTTTTCTCTTGCTTCGTCCAGTAAGTCCAGATTCTTGTACTGTGTTTCGATGTAGTCTTTCATAATTCTTGCTCCCTCTCGCTTGTTATTTTAAAAATCCGGCACAGTCTGCACAATACAGACCGCCGTTTGCTGACTTCATAAGTGGCACACCGCTGATGTTGCAGCGGCAGCACTGCTTCGGTATATCGTCCGGAGCAGATATTGGCTGATTCCAGCAGTATGTGCAAAGACTTGTCCATGTGCTGCCCCGTCCCTTGTCGTCCTGCTCACACAGTCCCTTTTCACAATGCAGAAAAGGTTGACTGCTTGGGCAGCCATCCACACCGCCAATCGCTTCTTCATGCACCATGTACGGTTTCTTTTTCTTCATGCATTCCTTTAAGGTCATGCTGATTCGCTCCTCTCTGTATATCCTTTGCAAAGGCAATCAGATTGCCCAGCTTTACGCACAGCTGCTCTGCAACCTGAATGACATCATCCACGCATCCGACCTCATTCAGCAGAACCAGCCGTTCAGACTGTGCTGCCAGCTCAATTGCCATGCTCAGAAGCTGCCGGCTCTTCGGTACTTTCACTTCTTTTTTCTTCTTCATACGTCTTCTCCTTTCGGAATCCGTTCCAGTTTTGCCCCTGCTTCGGCATCCACCTTGTGATTGTGGATGTCAAAAGCAACCTTAATCATGACAGCCAAAGTAAGTATCAAAAAGCATCTGATCATCTTTCCTGCTCCTTTCCCATTTCCGGCGGCATTTCGGGCATAAATACCAGCCCGAAAACTGCCAGGATACATTCCACCACTGCTTGCACCACGCACATTCCGCATACTTGTATCCATTCCGGATTTCGATTCGTGGCGTTCCGTATGGGCGTTTCTCTTTCGCCATCGCTTACCGCCGCCCGTAGTTCTGCGGCGGTGGCGGTGCTTGCTCGTAATACCCATCATAATATCCGCCCTGCGGTGCGTTGTAGCCGTTCGGCTGCTGCGATGGGTAGTTTTGCGGATAATTGCCTCCATCACCACAGAAGTTCAGCTGATCCACATTGACTTCCATTGCATAGTGCTTCACGCCATTGTTGTCGGTATAGTCCGCATTCTGTAGCCGACCTTCGGCGGTAATCATACCGCCCCTATGTAAATACTTAACTGCAAACTCTGCGGTCTTGCCCCAGCATACACAGCTGACAAAGTCTGCTTCCGGTTTCCCTTCCACCTTTCGATTTCTGCCAACCGCCAGACGGAAATGGCAAACCGCCGTGCCGCTCTGTGTCTGCCGTGATTCCGGATCCGCACACAGCCTTCCTGTGATTACAACCACATTCGTCATGCTTCAATATCTCCTCTCTCGTCCTGCACTTCCCGCAATGCACGGGAAATATCATAAATGAATTGCTTCTGTGCTTCCGCATCTGGAAAAATGTGCTCTGCTACATTGGAAACAAGCGTACACAATGCAGCACCCGTTTCCGCTGCATTCGCACCCCTAAACGCAGCACGGCAGCTGATTTGATGGTCTTCATGCAGAACTGCTTTCAGTTTCAGAATCTTTTTCATTTCTGTTCCTCCTGCTTCTGACTTGCTGTAGAATAAGAGCAGCCCAGTTCCTGAAAGAGTTCCTCTCTTTTCCCCAGCAGGTAATAGAGTTCGTTCAGGAACATGGAATCCTCTGTCATGTCAGCGAACAGCTGTTCGCTATACAACAGGATTCTGGACTTGATGGCGTTTTCCAACGCTGTCAATCGTGCATATGCATTCATGTTTGGTTCTTCCTTTCCATATCGTTTAGTTCTTCTCTCAATCGGGATATGATTTCCGCTTGCAGATCCGATATTCTCGACAGCCTGACGATTTCTTCTTTTTGCTTCCGGCGGACGGTTCGGGCATCTCCTCGATATTCCCTCTGGTAGTCTGCCTTCTGCAATTTTCGGCGTATGGACTGGCATTCCGGACAGCGTTTCAGGCTGTTAAACCGTTGCCGCCCCAGCGTTTCCCGTGTCCCAAGGACGCATCCGCAATCCTTGCAAAACTTGATCTCACTCACGCTTTTTTTCTCCCCTCTCCCCTGCTCCCCTCTCGGTTTTATCCACGGTTTTGACTTCACCGTATTGGCTCATTTTCTGAATCTCGCTGAACAGGGAAGTGGTCAACCGCTGCTTTTCCGCACAGACTAACTGCTCTAAAAGAGCTGCATTCTCTCCGTACGATACAGGAAAATCATAGGTCAGATACCTGTTCTGCACATCATCGTGCCACTGGATTTGTACCACCCGATAACTTCCACACAGATTCTCCCGGCTCAAATCAATCTTGGTTTGCAGCCGCTGGAGCGTTTCGAGATGCTCCCGAATCGTTACCGTGCTGTCAATTCCGTGAGACACATCGTAAAAGTTAAATCCATAGATTTCTTCGCTCTGCTCCGCCGGTGTTGGCTTCGGCGGTTCTCTGTACCGTTCTTGCAAGCCGTTCTTGATTTGCATTGCAATATGATATGCAGCCGCTCCGAACATTCCCAGCACACAGACCACTGCAAAAATGGCTTCTCCATCCACAAACTTTTCCTCCTTTTTGCTTGACACCGAACCCGAAAAGAAGTATGATAATCTTACCGATCCCTTTCGGTGTAATTCCAATTTATTTCTCCTTTTGATGCCCTGTTGCACCCTCTCAGCAACAGGGCTCTTTTTTATGCCTTGTCACTGTCGTCATTCTCCTGTAGGTTATAGATTAGGCTCTCATAGGCTGCTGCATTCTCTGAAACATAGGTTTCCGGCTTTCGCTTGCCCTGACAGGTCCCGTCTGTCTTGCCCCAATAAGCCAGTGTGCCTTTCCAGTTTGTGATTGGCTGACCGTTCTTGGTTTTCCATCCACGTTCGCTGTAATAGCTGTAAAACTTCTGAACATCTGTATGGATGCCTTTCTGCTCTGCATACTGTTTGACCTCTAATAGCGTTGGTGGTTGTGCTGATTGTTGAAAAGTTGAAAGATTTTTTTCTTGGTCGTTATCTAAGATAGATAGATAGATTTCTTTCTCTTTATCTATCTCTCTATCTATATCTATCTCTCCGTTTCCATTTTGTTTCACTTGCGTTTCAGGTGCGTTACATTGTAACACTTCGCTTTGCTTTTTGTTTGCTCTGCACCGTCTCACTCGCTCTGCAACTGCCGTTTCAGAGCCGATGTTCATATCCGGCATGAAGTATTCCTGCTCGCTGCGGATCTCCAGCTTTCCGTGTTGCAGTAAGAAGTTCAGCGTTACTTGTACGTTGTCCTCTTCCTCGTCCAAATCAAGGGCAAGT
>ERZ832317.2771-NODE-2771-length-19483-cov-17.817892_pt1 | contig 19483 bp, 15 predicted proteins | sample MGYA00519695_ERZ832317 | MGnify/ENA primary metagenome ERZ832317 (study PRJEB31850, sample SAMEA3708726) | human gut metagenome | biome: human gut; feature: human-associated habitat; material: faeces | place: China | collected 2014 ...
ATGTTTGGAAATAGTTAGCATCTAAATCTCCATCTTCTAATGAAGTATTAGGTGTTACATAATCTGTAAATTCAGTCACTTCTAATGTATAACCTTCTTTTTCTAACTCATCTTTAACGACATCATTTAAGATCTCTGCATGCGGTATAGCTGTTGCTCCTATTTTAATTGTTTTATCATCGTTTGATGATCCATTAGCACATCCTGCAATTGATAATGCAAATGCTGCTGATAATAATAATTTTAATCCCTTTTTCATTTTTCTTTTCCCCTTTTTCTTTTATTACAATACAACAAACAAAAAACTCGTCCTTTATACAAAGGACGAGTTACCTCGCGTTACCACCTTAATTTAAAATAACCTCACGATTATTTCCTCATCGAGTACCATCATACTCTATCACTTTAACGGGTGAATCCGTCATAGCCTAACCAACTTGGCTCGGTATGCAACTCCAAGGCCATTTTCGTTTATCTTCCATGTTTCTTTTCCACCAACCAAGAACTCTCTAGGCATTTTCGATAAATTACTTTCCTTTTCAATGTCTTTTTGTATTGTTGGTACCATAGTATACCTCTATGAATTAGATGTCAATAGTTTTTATTCATTTTCATCTTTTTCTACATAATTTACATCAATAACATCATCACTCCCATTACGGTAAGCTTGACCTGATTGATAAGCAGCTTTTTTCTCTGCGATTTCTTTTTCAATTCTTTCATTATATTCTTTCAATTGTTTTTCATATAAGTATCTTCTAATAAAAGAATAAATCACAAGAATAGCAATAATGATCCATGTAATAGGACTGAATAATAAATTTAATAATAAACTTAAAACTAAAATAACAACTGCAATAACTAAAATAATTTGATAAATTGGCATTTTTTTACTCCTATTTAGAAAAATTAAATAATTCCTTCACTTCTACTTTCAAACCATCTGCTAATTTTGAAATAGCTTTTAAGGAAATATTTCTTGTCCCTCTTTCAACATCTGAAATATAATTTTTAGATAATCCTGAACGAAATGAAAGTTCTTCTTGAGAGATATGTGCTCTCACTCTTAATTCTTTAATTCGTAAACCAAATAAAATGTGAATATCTTTATTCATTTTGCATTTGCATTAATTGTGCTGCTTGTTCACTTAATTTTTTAAAACGATGATGCAATCCCGATTTACTAATCGTCAAACCTGTTTCATCTTGATAAGCATTACACAATTCATTTAATGTATAATCTGGATATTTTTTACGAATCAAAGCAACAGTTCTTGTTTTTTCATCAAGCATATCAAGTCCCATAAACATCTCAATAATACTGATATCTTCTAATTGTTTATTAGAAGAAGCCATTGATTTGACCTCATTAGCAATATCACAGTTATTCCATCTATTTACAGTATTTGACATACTACGATCAATACGAGTACTTTCAAAATTCATCACCGATTGGCTCGCACCAATGGCTCTTAAAAAGTCTCCTATCTTCTCTGCCGATTTTAAATATATAACATATTTGTTTCTTCTTTTTGTCATTTTGGCATTTAAATGAAAATAATTCATTAATTCTTGAATAAATAAAGCATATTCTTCTTCATCAACAGATAACTCTAAATGATAATTAGAGGTTTCTGGGTTATTCACAGATCCTCCAGATAAAAAGATACCCGCTAAAAATGCTCTTTTACAACATTCTTTTTGAATTATTTTTTTATCAGGAAGTGTATGGAAACCTAATCCATTCATTAAACCTAAATCATCTAAGATTTCTCTTGCTTTTGAGACTTTAAGAATATAGACATTATTTTTTTGTAATTTCATTTTTCTAGAAACAAGAAACTCTATATGAGGATGATACACTTCTTTTAACATTTTATGAACTTTAGATGCTATTTTTGCATTTTCTGTTCTTATTGTAAGTAATAAACCTTGATTTGATAAAGAAAGCGTTCCATTGACTTTAATAATTGCTGATAAAATAGCTTTTTGACAACAAATATCAAAATCATTAAAAACAACTTCCTCTTTAACTTGTCTAGCAAATGATACTTTCATTAATGAACAGCATCCCTATGTAGACGATGAACATGATACTTTTGACTATAGTGATCTGCAAAATAGTTTGTTAAGCTCACTGAACGATGTTGTCCACCAGTACATCCAATACCAATAACAACATGTGTCTTTCCTTCTTTATCATATTCTTCTAATAAATAATCTAGTAAGTTTGTCATTTTTTGAATAAAGACTTGTGTTTCAGGTTTATCTATTACATAATCATAAACTTCTTTATCGTTTCCTGTAAGATTTCTAAGTTCCTCTATATAGAAAGGATTTGGTAAAAAACGCACATCAAAAAGTAAATCTGCATCTTTAGGAATTCCATGTTTATATCCAAAGGATACAAAACTTATTCTAAATGGATCTATAGATTGATGATTAAATTGATTTTCTAATAGTTGTTGGAATTTATTTCCTTTTAAATGAGTTGTATCAATAACCATATTTGCTTCTTTAGAAATAGGTCTTGCTAATTTTCTTTCATATTCAATAGCTTCAACTAATGTAGAAGCTTTATTAGAAATCAAGATAGGATGTGTTCTTCTTGTTTCTTTATATCTTTTTAAAATAATATTATCATCACAATCTAAGAAAACAACTGATACATTTAACCAATCTACATTGTTTAAAAAACGAATAGCTTTTGGTGCATCAGCTAAACTTACTGCCATGGCGATTCTTTGATAATTCGTATTATCTTTTAAAAATTCTGAAAAAGCCCCTAACAAGGCAATAGGATAATTATCAATACAACAATAAGCCATATTTTCAAAAGCAGCCATTGCAGTTGTTTTTCCAGCACCTGACATACCTGTAACAATGACAATCTCAATTTTATCCATAATACCTCCCCTTTCTATTTTCGTATCTATTCTATCAAAATTCATCTCTAAATAAAAGCCAGATGTGAACATCTGAGCTTTTATTTTAATGAAGCAATGTATTGTCCAGCAATAGCACCATCATTTGTAGCCGTAACAACTTGTCTTAATTGCTTACTTCTTACATCTCCTGCAACAAAAACTCCTTTAACTGCTGTTTCCATATTTTCATTAGCGTCAATATACCCCTCTGCATTAACAATTCCTAATGACTTTGCACATTGTGTCATAGGATCCAAACCAATAAATGGGAAAATACCATTGATCATTAATTCTTCTTTTTCACCTGTCTCACTATTTTCTAAAACAAGACCTTTTACTTTGTTATCTTCTTCTAAAATCTCAGATGGTTTCCTTTTAAAATGAACTTCAATATTTTCACTTTTTAATAAACGGTCTTGAATAATTTTATCAGCTCTAAAAACATCTCGTCTTACAATTAAATGTACTTTTTTACATAATGTTGCAAGATACATTGCTTCTTCAAGCGCTGAATTTCCACCACCGATGACAGCAACTTCTTGATTTTTAAAGAAAGGACCATCACAGACAGCACAATAAGAAATTCCACGTCCAACAAGTTCATTTTCTTTTTCAAGATTCATTTGTCTTTCTTTTGTACCTGTCGCAATTAAAACATATTTTGTTTGATATGTTTGTTTAGCAGTGATAACTTCTTTGTAATCTCCGTAATCTTTAATATCTAAAACTTCACCATATTCCATTTTTGCTCCAAAACTCAAGGCACTTTCATACATTGTAAAAGCAATTTCTGGGCCTGGTGTTGGTTTAAGTCCAGGATAGTTTTCAATTTGGGCAGTAACATTTAATTTACCACCTGGAGCTGCACTATCAAATATTAAAACATCTAATCCCGCACGACTCGCATATAAACAAGCACTTAACCCCGCAGGTCCAGCACCAATAATTATTAAATCTAACATTTTTCTTTCTCCTTTATATAATTTATAAATTCTTGATAATCATTAATTAACAAATCTGGATGTTCTTTTTCTATAAGAGCATATCCTTTAGGTGACCATTTCACTCCTACTGTTTTAATTCCCGCATTTTTACCCGCTTGAATATCAGTTACATTATCACCTACGTAATAACCTTCTTGACAATTTAATTTTTTTAATGCACATAATATTCCTTCAGGATCAGGTTTTGAATGTTTCACATCATTTTCTCCAATGATGACATCAAAATATGGTGTTATATTAAATAAATCCAATCCTAATATAGCTGCTTTTTTATATTTTGTTGTAACTACAGCTAGAGGAAAGTCTTGTGCTTTTAAATATTTTAACATTTCTTCAACATATGGATAAATTGTGACATAATCTTCATGATGTGCCTGATTATATTCTCGATAATATTGAATTAATTCATCCACTTGATCTTCTTCTACATATCGACTAAAGGTATTTTTTAAAGAAGGCCCTAGAAATGAAAGCAGTTCTTCTTCACTTAAAGTATAACCTGGTTTATATTTTTTAAATGTGTGTATAAATGATTTTTTTATTAATAAATCTGTATTTAAGAGTGTTCCATCTAAATCAAAAATAATTGCTTTTTTCATACTTTTCTCCTTAATGTAAATTATTATATCTATTTTACAAAAAAAAGATAGTCTTATGCACTATCTTTCCTCCAATACATCTTGTCCTTTAAAATGACAATAAATAAATCCTATTAAACCAACAATAACAAATACAATAGAAACAAGTTGTGCTGTTTTTAATCCAAAAACATATAAACTATCTGTTCTAAATGCTTCTATGAAAAAACGAATAACTCCATACCAAATAAAATAAGTAAAAAACTGAATTCCTTGTTTTTGTTGGTACTTTCTAATAATAAAGAAAATAATTAAAAAACCAATCACACATCCTAAGGATTCATATAAAAATGTAGGTTGATAATATTGACCATGAATATACATTTTATCAATGATAAACTGTGGTAAATGAAGTGCTTTTAAGAAACTTAAATCAACTGCACTTCCATAAGCTTCTTGATTAAAGAAGTTTCCCCATCTCCCACATGCTTGGGCAATAAGGACACCTGGCATGATGGCATCCCCTGCAACAAGAAATGAAATATTTCTTTTTTTAAAGAAGAAATAACTATAAATAAGTCCTGTGATAAGTCCTCCTTGAATAGCAAGTCCTCCATGATTGATCATAATGATTTCCATCGGATTATTGGCATACAATTCATTCCACATAAAAATCACATACCAAATTCTAGCACCAATGATTCCTACAAATAATAAACCAAAAACATAATCAGAAAGTATTTCTTTTGAATAACCTAATTTTTTAAAATGATATTGCCCTAAAAAATAAGCAATTGCTGCACCTGTCAATATACAAACTGCATACCATTGTATAGAAAGTGGTCCAATTTCTATAAAGGTATTAAAACTTGGGAAAAATCTCATTGTTCTTGTTTATTATGATCAATATTTTTAAGAATACGTTCAACAAATTCTTTACTTGAATCAATACCTACGTCACGTAAACGCATATTCATAACTGCCGCTTCAATAATAACCGACATACTACGACCACTTGATACAGGAACAACTATTTTAGGAATTTTAATTCCTAAAACATCTTCTGAAATATCATTTTCTTCAACCCCTACACGTGTATATTCACGTGATGGTACCCAACGTTCTAGCTGAATCACCAAATCAACATCATTTCTATCTAAAATAGCAGAAATACCAAACATCTTAGAAACATCAATAACTCCAATTCCTCTAATTTCTAATAAATTAGCAAGAACAGCAGGTGCTTTACCAACGATTTTTTGTCCTATACGATAAAGTTCTACAGCATCATCAGCAACTAATAAATGGCCTCTTTTAACAAGTTCTAAAGCAATTTCTGATTTACCGATTCCACTATCCCCTTTAATAATGACACCTTTACCATGAATATTTAGAAAAACACCATGCATTAATGTTTCTCTTGCAAGTTTTTCTTCTAAGGTATTCATAAGTTCACTTGATACAACACCTGTAATCATTTCTGTTTGAAAAATTGGAAAGTTTCTTTCATCAGCAATATTTTTTAATACTTCAGGACAAGCATGTCCTTTACAAATTACAATACAAGGTACTTCTTCATTAATTAAACACGGAAAGATTTCTTTTTGTCTTTCTTCTGTCATCTCAGCAATAAAAGCCATTTCTTTATCACCAAAGACAATAATTCTTCTAAAGTCACTATGTTTAAAGAATCCTGCTAATTCAAAACCTGGTCGATTGATTTCACCAGTTAAAATAACTCTTTTTAAAGATTCTTCATTTCCTGTAACTTGTTGATAATTTTTATTATTCCCTAATAATTTTTCTACTGTAATTGATTTCATCTTTTTTCTCCTTAAAGCATTGATTTCAAGAACTGACCTGTATAACTTTTTTCACACTTTGCTACTTTTTCTGGAGTACCTGTAACAACAATTGTTCCTCCTCCAGCTCCACCTTCAGGTCCTAAATCAATGATATGATCTGCTACTTTAATAACATCTAAATTATGTTCAATAACAATAATTGTATCTCCTTGATCAACAATACGTTGTAAAACATCGATAAGTCTTGCAACATCATGACTGTGTAATCCAGTTGTTGGTTCATCAAGAATATAAACAGTTTTCCCTGTTGACTTCTTTTGTAATTCACTTGCAAGTTTAACTCTTTGAGCTTCTCCACCAGAAAGAGTTGTTGCACTTTGACCAAGTTTAATATAACCAAGACCAACATCATAAAGTGTTTGGATCTTATTTCTAATTTTTGGTAAATTATCAAAGAAATCTAACGCTTCTTCTACTGTCATTTCTAAAACATCATAAATGTTTTTATCTTTATAAGTCACTTGTAAAGTTTCTTCATTATATCGTTTACCTTCACATTGTTCGCAAGGAACGTAGACATCTGGTAAAAAGTGCATTGAAATTTTCTTTAGTCCATCACCTTGACACGCTTCACAACGACCACCTTTAACGTTAAATGAGAATCTTCCTTTATCATAACCTCTCATTTTCGCTTCATTTGTTTGTGCAAATAAATCACGAATATCATCGAAGACACCTGTATAAGTTACTGGATTTGAACGTGGTGTTCTTCCAATTGGATCTTGTGAAACTTCAATGACTTTATCAATATTTTCAATTCCTAAGATTTCTTTATGTAAACCTGGTCTCTCTTTTGATTGATAAACATATCTCATTAATGATTTTCCTAAAATATCATTCACTAATGTTGATTTACCACTTCCTGATACTCCTGTAACGACATTGAATTTACCAAGAGGAAATTTAACATTAATATTCTTTAAATTGTGTTCCTTAGCCCCTTTGACTTCAATAAATAAGCCATTCCCTTTACGTCGTTTTTGAGGAACTTCAATCTTTCTATTTCCAGATAAATATTGTCCTGTAATAGAATCTTTACAATTCATAACTTCTTCTGGTGTTCCTGCACAAATGACTTGTCCACCATGAACACCAGCTCCTGGACCAATATCAACAATAAAATCTGAAGCTCTCATTGTATCTTCATCATGTTCAACAACGAGAACGCTATTTCCTAAATCTCTAATATCTTGTAAAGATTTAATAAGCTTTTCATTATCTCTTTGATGTAAACCAATAGATGGTTCATCTAAAACATATAACACTCCCGTAAGACGTGTTCCAATTTGAGTTGCTAGACGGATACGTTGAGCTTCTCCACCAGATAATCCTCCTGCACGTCTAGCAAGTGTTAAGTAACCAAGACCAACATTATTTAAGAATGTAAGACGATCATTGATTTCTTTAACAACTAATCGAGCAATATTCATTTCATAGTCTGTTAATTTTATATTTTGAATAAAATGTAAAGCATCCCCAATCGATTGTTCTGTAAATTCAGCAATATTTAAACCACCGACTCTTACAGAAAGAACTTGATCATTAAGTCTTCTTCCCTTACATGTAGGACAAGTATGTTCTGACATAAAGGATGCATACCATTCTTTTGACCATTTTGAAGTTGTTTCTTCATATCTTCTTGCAATTAATGTTCTCACACCTTCAATAAATTTTGTTGTACGTGAGACATTTCCACTATCTGATACGATTTCATAACTAATAGGTTCTCTCGAACCATCAAGAATATAACTCAATTCTTGTTTTGTAAAATCTTTTAATGGTTTATCTAAATCTATTTTATATTTCTTACAAAGAATTAAAAATCTTTGCCATTCAATACGATTTGTTCCTACTGCTGTTTTAAAATAACGAAGTCCACCTTCATTAATTGATTTACTCCAATCTGGAATCAATAAATCATCATCCACTTCATTTTTAATCCCTAATCCACGACAATCCGGACAAGCTCCTAATGGATTATTAAATGAAAATAAACGTGGTTCTAATTTAGGAACAGAAAAACCACAAATTGGACAAGCAAGATGTTCACTAAAAAGTTCTTCTGTTTTTGTTGTTAAGTTTTGAACAATGACTTCTCCACCCGTTAGTTTCAAACCGACTTCTAAAGAATCTACTAAACGACTACGATAACCTTCTTTTTTGATAATACGATCAATAACGACATCAATATCATGTTTTTTATTTTTATCAAGTTCAATTTCTTCATCCAACATGTAATTTTGTCCATCAACAACCACACGTAAATAACCATCTTTTAATAAGTCCGCAAAATAATCTTTAAAAGTTCCTTTCTTTCTTTTAACAACTCTTGCGACAACCATTAAACGATCGCCATCAGCGTATTGGTCAATCGTATCTGCCATTTGTTTAATTGTTTGACTTTCAATAACAACATCATGTTTAGGACAATAAGCTTTTCCTACACGTGCATATAACAATCTTAAATAATCATAGATTTCTGTAACTGTTCCTACAGTTGAACGTGGATTGTTAGAAGTTGTTTTTTGATCAATTGCAATAGCAGGTGATAAACCTTCAATCGCATCAACATCTGGTTTTTCCATATTACCTAAAAACTGTCTTGCATAAGCACTTAGTGATTCTACATATCTTCTTTGTCCTTCAGCATAAATTGTATCAAAAGCTAAAGATGTTTTCCCTGAACCAGAAAGACCGGTCATAATAACAAGTTTATTTTTAGGAATATCGATATTAATGTTTTTTAAATTATTTTCTCTTGCTCCTCGAATAATTAATTTATCTTCCATCTTTTCTTCCTTTCAATAATTGGATAACACTTTCTTTGTCATGCCCTCTCATTTGTAAATCATAGGCCCAATCAAGTAATTCTTTGAAATCTTGATTAGGTTTAAATCCTAATTCTATTAAGAGTTTACCATCCACAAAAGGTTTTAATGCATGATTTCCACATCTTGAAACCTTTTCTTCAACATAAGTATCTAATGTTGAAATTGTTTCTGGACGATTTGCAAGTCGTCCTAACTTATCACATTTCGACATACATACTAAATCGTTTAAAGGAAAAATTCCTTCTATTCCTTTTAATAATTTATAGTAACTATAATCTTTACTTTGATTTCTTACCATATTCATCAAATGCATATGATAATAGATCATTGTACGAATATATTTTTTCATTTTTTTATTTGTAAAAAAATGACTAAAATATTGATTAAAAACTTTTACACCACTTTCATTATGCCCTGGTGCTTTTCCTTCAGGAGTTGTTACTAATGGTTTTCCTATATCATGAAGTAAAGCACTCCACATGAAAGCAAGTGGCCAACTTGTTTTATCTTTACATAAAGCAGCTAAGTCAACAACTAATAAAGTATGATTCATCACATTTCCTTCAGGATGAAAATCTAATCTTTGAGGACATGTTACTAATGTTTCTAAAGGACGAATAAGAGCATTGAGTTCTAATAAGAATTTTAAACCCATTGATGGATGTGAAGACATCAATAACTTATTATATTCTTGTTGAATTCGTTCTAAAGATAAATATTGTAAAACTCCTTCATTGACCATTTTTTGACAAATCTCTTTTGTTTTTAAATCCACTTGAAATTCAAAACGAGACATAAATTGAGCTAATCTTAATACTCTTAAAGGATCTTCATAAAATGTTTTTTCATCAACCATTTTTAAACATTTATTTTTAATATCTTCTCGTCCTTGATAATAATCTATCAGCTTTCCATTTTGATAATCATACATCATTGCATTGATTGTAAAATCTCTTCTACAACATGCTGTTTTCATATCTAAATCTTTATGAACTTCTACCTCAAATTCTCGATGTGTTTGTCCTTTCTTTCTTTCAATACGAGGTAAAGCAAAATCAAAATTTGGTAAACAATCCAATTTTAAAATACCAAAACTTTTACCTACCTCGTTTACTTTTCCATATTGAGATAAAATATCAATAATCTCATCTATTTCTAGATCATAGATTTCTACATCTACATCATGGTAATCCACCTTTTGATACATCACCATATCTCTAACAATACCACCTACAAGATAAACTCGACCCTTTTTAGATAAAGAATCTAAAACACTTTTTTCTAAATGATTAAACTCAAACTTCACCTTGCAACTCCAACATCATATCTCTAAGTTCCATTGCTCTTTCAAAATCAAGTGCTTTAGCTGCTTCTTTCATTTGTTTTTCAAGTTCTTTAATAAGTGTTTCTTTATCTTTCTTCTTTGCTTTCTTACCTTTTTTAACAAGAGAAATGGCTTCATCCACATTTTCTTGTCCATGGATAGCTTCTCTAATTTCCTTTTTGATTGTTTGAGGAATAATACCATGTTCCTTATTATATTTTTCTTGTATTTCACGACGTCTTGCTGTTTCATCAATGGCCTTTTGCATAGAATCAGTAATTTTATCACCATACATAATAACTTTACCATGACTATTTCTAGCAGCACGTCCAATAGTTTGAATCAATGATCTTTCCGATCTTAAAAAACCTTCCTTATCAGCATCTAAAATACAAACAAGAGAAACTTCTGGTAAGTCTAACCCTTCTCTTAACAAGTTGATACCCACTAAAACATCATATTTTCCAAGACGTAGATCTCTTAAAATTTCTGTTCTTTCTAATGTTTTAGTATCACTATGCAAATAAGCAACTTTTAACCCAAGTTCTACAAGATAAGCACTGAGGTCTTCTGCCATTCTTTTAGTAAGTGTGGTAATCAATACACGTTCATTTTTTTCAATACGTTGATGAATTTCATCAATAATATCATCTACTTGACCATCAATAGGTCTTACTTCTATGATTGGATCTAATAGCCCTGTTGGTCTAATAATTTGTTCAACAACTTGATGATGAACCTTATCTAGTTCATAATCACCTGGCGTTATTTCAACAATTGGATCTAAAAGTCCTGTAGGCCTTATTATTTGTTCTGCTATATTAGTTGAATGATCTAATTCATATTGACCTGGCGTTGCAGAAACAAAGATAGCTTGATGAATCAAATCTTCAAACTCTTCAAAAACAAGTGGTCTATTATCCAAAGCACTTGGAAGCCTAAAACCATATTCTACTAATGTTTCTTTACGAGAACGATCCCCATTATACATTCCTCTAATTTGTGGAAGCATAACATGACTTTCATCTACGACAAGTAAAAAATCTTTAGGAAAATAATCAATCAATGTATAAGGTCTTTGACCTGCTTTTCGTCCATCGATATGTCGTGAATAATTTTCAATTCCTGGACACATTCCCACTTCTCTTAACATTTCCACGTCATGTCTCGTTCTTTGATCAAGACGTTCATACTCCAATAGCTTTGTTTCATCTTTAAAATACTGTAATCGTTCTTCTAATTCCTTAGAAATCGTATCACAAGCTTTTAACATTTGTTCCTTTTTCGTAACATATCCATAAGCAGGATAAATAGTATACGTATTATAAGAACCTAAAATATGTCCTGTAAGGGGATCTACTTCACAAATACGTTCTACTGTATCTCCAAATAATTCAATACGAATCAAATAACTTTCACTATGTCCTGGAACAATTTCAATAACATCACCACGAACCCTAAAAGTTCCTTTAGTTTGTTCAATATCATTTCTTTGATATTGACGATCGACTAAAAATGTCAATAATTCTCTACGATCAATATCTTGATCAACACGTAATGAGAAAATCATTTCTTTATACTGTTCAGGATTTCCAAGTCCATAAATAGAAGCAACAGAAGCAACAACAATGACATCTTCTCTTTCAATAAGTGAATTCATTGCTGCTGAACGCAACATTTCAATTTCATAATTTGTTTTTGCATTTTTATCAATATAGAGATCTCTACCTGGAATATAAGCTTCTGGTTGATAAAAATCGAAGTTTGAAATAAAGTACTCTACTCTATTTTCAGGAAAAAATTCTTTTAACTCTGAATATAATTGTCCTGCTAATGTTTTATTATGTGCTAAAACCAACGCTGGTTTATTATATTCTTTGATAACATTAGCAACAGTAAATGTTTTTCCTGTTCCAGTTCCCCCAAGTAAGACTTGTTCCTTTTTACCTGCTTTTAAACCATCTACAAGTTCTTGAATAGCTTGAACTTGATCTCCCATTGGTTGAAAAGGAGAAACGAGTTTAAACTGAGACATAGTTTCACCACCTTATTTTATGATTTTCATTAACTGATCATACTGTTTATCATTTTCATGATTATTGATATAAATCATCATTCTTGCAACCAGCATTTGTTTATCACTTTGACTATACTCTCCATCTACATTTAAATGATTATCTGTTTCAAATTGTTGTAATGCTGCTTGTGTATTAACTGAAAAATAACCATCTTCTCGATCAACAGAATATCCTAAAATATTGAGCATCTTTTGCATAGATTTAATACGTGTATTTACACAATCAACTTTTAAGGTTTCTTTTACATCTTTTGTTGTAATTCCTGATAATGAAACATTATCAACTTCTTCATCAGGTGTTAGACCCTTTCCATTAATACATGTTCCATTAGGAATCATCCATTTAGCATACGTATACTTTAAAACTGATCCATCAGAAAGCGTTTTTTGAGTTTGTGCACTTCCTTTTCCATAAGTTGTTTTACCAATAAGTTGATATCCTTTTTCACTTTGTAAAGCTCCTGCTGTTAATTCAGAAGCACTTGCTGTATTTTCATTTACAAGAATATAACCATTTTCAAATTCATATTTTTTATCTGATTCTGCATAATATTTTTTTGCTGCACTATTTTTTTCTTTCATTTGATAAATTACTTCATCTGAAGTAAAGAATAAATCTAAAATATCTGTAGCAGCTGTTAAATAGCCTCCACCATTATCTCTTAAATCAATAACTAATGTTTGAATATTTTTCTTTTTAAACATTTCTAAGGCTATTTCTACTTGCTTAGCGGTATCTGTTCCAAAAGTTGATAATTCAATATATCCAAAAGATACATTTCCTTGTTTTCTTATTTCATAAAAAGCAGAAGTATCTAATGCGCCTCTTGTAACTGTCACATCACTTGTTTTTTGATTATTTAAAATCGTTAATGTAACTTCTGTTCCATCTTCACCTCGCACATAGTCTCTTACTTGATCAGTACTTGCTTGTGCTAATTCATTTCCATCTGCTTTCGTGATAATATCGCCAACTTTTAAGCCTGCTTTACTTGCTGGTGAATCACTATATACTTTAGTAATCATGGCCCCTTGTTCTACCATAGAAAAACCTACACCAATGCCTTGATAATTTCCAGCAACTGTTTGATTAAATTCAACAGCTTCTTTGCTTGTTAGATAACTTGAATGAGGATCATTTAATCCTGCAACCATTCCTTCAATAGCAGAGGTATTTAAATTTACATCCTGATCATTCGTATTTACCCAATACTTATCTAAAGTATCATAAACTTCATTAATAATACTGCTATCATTTGTATTTTTAACAATAACATTCTTTTTTGAAACATAGCCTGCAAAATACCCAATTGCAAGACAAACAATAATCAAAATAACAATTAAAACTTCTTTGATTGGTCTTTGTTTTGTTTCTTGTTTTACTTCTTTTTTTGGCGGTCTAATAAAATCATCCATCATTTTCACCTCACCATAACATATTATCATATTTTAAAAAGCATTTATATCATTAATCAAAACCTATTTATTAGTTTCTTTTTTAGACACATTATATCGTTTTTTTACCCATAAGTCACGCTTTTTGCATGAGTCATTTATTATTTTGTCGTATTTTTTTAGTAATTGTTTCCATATAAGATTGAAAAGGTTTTACCTTTTCTTGATGATTTCCAACATATTCTTTAAAACATTCTGCAAAATATTCTTTTTTTGTCTTTTGTTTGAATAATGTTTTATTTTCTTTATAAAGTTTTATAAATTGTTTAGAAGAACTAAAATGATACTTTTCATCAAAATAATGTCCTAATTCATGAATAATTACCCCTTCACTCGTGACATTCTCAAGATGTGGATGAACTAAACGAATAGTTGCAGGAGGAATCATTTCGCCTGAAATGATCAAATTATCTTTTTTTATACTATAATTATAAAGCTCAATTTTACCACCTGAATTAAAAAAGATTTCTAAATATTGATCATCATATGAATAACCATATCCTCCTTGTAGTTCTTCCTCAATATAGCTATCTCCAAATTCATTCATTTCTAACCAACTGTCTTTAAATTCTTTTTCTACATAGACATGTTTTTGAATTTCAATCATTGTTGTTTTAGGTGTACAACCTATTACAAATAATAACAAAACACATAATATTTTTTTCATTTGAACTCCTTTTATTAATATATAAATAAAAAGGTATTTCTACCTTTTTATAATAATTGGTAAATCATAATCATGAGTGGCATTGTAATAATACTAAATATAACTCCCATCACATTCATAATACTTGCATATCCTGGATGTTTATTATAAAGCTGTGCAAATTGTGTAATCGTTGCAGCCGGTGGTGCAGATGCAGCTAAAATTGTAATCAACAAAATTTTGTCAGCATCAACTGTTAAACGAGACATACCTGTAAATTTAAAAATAAGAATCATAATTAATGGAAAGACAACTAATCTAAATAAAGAAATTAAATATGTTCTCTTTTCTACAAAAATACTCCTTAAATCCATTTCTCCAATAAGCATTCCAATAACAATCATTGCTAATGGTCCCATCATACTTCCTACTTTAGAAAAAGTATCAACAAGTAAAGATGGTAATTGTAATTGAAACATAAAAAGACAAATTCCAATAATGATAGCAATAATATTAATATTTAATAGAATCTTTTTTACGTCAAATGATGGTTCATTACAAACTAGACTTTTAGCATGTGTCCATAATAAAATAGTTTGTATAACCATATAACCGCTTGAATAAATGACCCATTCATTCCCTAAGATGGCTCCTACTAAAGGAATAATTAAATTACCAGAATTCGAATAAATAAGTGTTGCTTTTTCAATAGGTGTAAAACCAAAAATTTTTCCTAATAAATTAGCAAGTGGAATAAAAATGATATGTACTAAAATAGCCCCTAAAAAAGATATTCCTAAACCAATCAACTTATCTGATGTAAAATCAATCATAAAAGAATTGATAATGGCACAAGGGCATGCAACATATAAAAGTAAAATAGATAATACTTTACTATTTTCCGCTGTTAAAACTCGACCTCTTACAAGCAAAAAGCCAAAAAAGATCATAATAAATAATTGACATATTTGTTGAATTAACAAAATACTTAATTCCATTATATTCACCTCAAGGGATAGTTTAGACTAATTATTTTAAATATGTAAAAGCTTTCATTATATGAAAATAAAAAACCACTTAAGGGAAAATTCTTAAAACATAAAAAAAAAGAAGGAACTGGCAACGAGCTATTTTCGCACAATGTACTATCTTCGCCGCGATGATGCTTAACTTCTGTGTTCGGAATGGGTACAGGTGTGTCCATCATGCTATCATTACCAGATTCTTCTTGTCAAGTGTCTTCAGGACACTCAAAACCAGACAGTAGTTTTTCTTCTTTCAAGCTCGCTTGCCTTTTCGGTCAAGCCCTCGACCTATTAGTATCAGTCCGCTTAACATGTCACCATGCTTACACTCCTGACCTATCTACCTTATCGTCTTTAAGGGGTCTTACTTGCTTGCGCAATGGGAAATCTCATCTTGAAGTGGGTTTCACACTTAGATGCCTTCAGCGTTTATCCCTTCCGCATTTAGCTACCCAGCTATGCCACTGGCGTGACAACTGGTCCACCATTGATGCGTCCATCCCGGTCCTCTCGTACTGAGGACAGCTCTTCTCAAATTTCCTGCGCCCACGACAGATAGGGACCGAACTGTCTCACGACGTTCTGAACCCAGCTCGCGTACCGCTTTAATGGGCGAACAGCCCAACCCTTGGAACCGACTTCAGCTCCAGGATGCGATGAGCCGACATCGAGGTGCCAAACCTCCCCGTCGATGTGAACTCTTGGGGGAGATAAGCCTGTTATCCCCAGGGTAGCTTTTATCCGTTGAGCGATGGCCCTTCCATGCGGTACCACCGGATCACTAAGTCCGACTTTCGTCCTTGCTCGACCTGTATGTCTTGCAATCAAGCTTCCTTTTGCCTTTACACTCTTCGCACGATTTCCGACCGTGCTGAGGAAACCTTTGAGCGCCTCCGTTACTTTTTAGGAGGCGACCGCCCCAGTCAAACTGCCCACCTGACGGTGTTCCAAGACCTGATTCAAGGCCTATGGTTAGGATCCCAGTACTACAAGGGTGGTATCCCAAGGATGACTCCACACAGACTGGCGTCCATGCTTCATAGTCTCCCACCTATCCTGTACATGTAGTACCAAGACCCAACGTCAAGCTACAGTAAAGCTCCATGGGGTCTTTCCGTCCTGTCGCAGGTACCCGGCATCTTCACCGGGATTACAATTTCACCGAGTCTATTGTTGAGACAGTGCCCAAATCGTTACGCCTTTCGTGCGGGTCGGAACTTACCCGACAAGGAATTTCGCTACCTTAGGACCGTTATAGTTACGGCCGCCGTTTACTGGGGCTTAAGTTCACTGCTTCGATTGCTCTAACAGATCCCCTTAACCTTCCAGCACCGGGCAGGCGTCAGCTCCTATACATCGTCTTGCGACTTAGCAGAAACCTGTGTTTTTGGTAAACAGTCGCTTGGGCCTATTCTCTGCGGCCTGTCATAGACAGGCACCCCTTCTCCCTAAGTTACGGGGTCATTTTGCCGAGTTCCTTAACAATAGTTCTCTCGCTGGCCTTAGGATACTCTCCTCACCCACCTGTGTCGGTTTACGGTACGGGCGCCTTTAAACTCGATAGAAGCTTTTCTTGACAGTGTGAAATCAGCTACTTCGCCCCGAAGGGCTTCCCCATCACATCCTAGCATTGTCTAAACGGATTTGCCTATTTAGACTGCCTCAATGCTTAGCCGTACATAACCAACAGTACGGTTAGCTTATCCTACTGTGTCACTCCATCTCTCAAACGCTTATTGGCGGTACAGGAATATCAACCTGTTGTCCATCACCTACGCCTTTCGGCCTCGGCTTAGGTCCCGACTAACCCAGGGCGGACGAACCTTCCCCTGGAAACCTTGGGTTTACGGCCCGTGGGATTCTCACCCACGTCTCGCTACTCATGCCAACATTCTCACTCGTATACTGTCCACATGTCCTTACGGTCATGCTTCAGCCTGCATACGAAGCTCCCCTACCCATCATAAATGATGCCGTAGCTTCGGTAGTACGTTTTAGCCCCGGAAATTTTCGGCGCAGGATCACTCGACCAGTGAGCTATTACGCACTCTTTAAATGAGTGGCTGCTTCTAAGCCAACATCCTGGTTGTCTGTGCAATCCCACATCCTTTACCACTTAACGTACATTTAGGGACCTTAGCTGACGATCTGGGCTGTTGCCCTTTTGACTATGAATCTTATCACCCACAGTCTGACTCCCAAGTAAAAGAAAACGGCATTCGGAGTTTGATAGTCTTCGGTAAGTGCAATACCCCCTAGGACATTCAGTGCTCTACCTCCGTTTCTCTACGCTTGAGGCTAGCCCTAAAGCTATTTCGGGGAGAACCAGCTATCTCCGGGCTCGATTGGAATTTCACCGCTATCCACAAGTCATCCCCGAGCTTTTCAACGCTCGTGGGTTCGGTCCTCCACGAAATTTTACTTTCGCTTCAACCTGCTCATGGATAGGTCGCCCGGTTTCGGGTCTACGCCAAGTAACTTAATCGCCCATTTAAGACTCGCTTTCGCTACGGCTCCACACCTTAAGTGCTTAACCTTGCTACTTAACGTAACTCGTTGGCCCGTTCTACAAAAAGTACGCGGTCACACAAGTAATGTGCTCCCACAGCTTGTAAGTGCAGGGTTTCAGGTTCTATTTCACTCCCCTCCCGGGGTTCTTTTCACCTTTCCCTCACGGTACTGCTTCACTATCGGTCATCAGGTAGTATTTAGCCTTGGGAGGTGGTCCTCCCTGCTTCCCACAAGGTTTCACGTGTCTCGTGGTACTCTGGATCAGAACTTGATTATCTTGACTTTCACCTACAGGACTATTACCTCCTACGGTCCAACTTTCCAGTTGTGTTCGGTTAATCATGACTTCTCGTTAATGTTCTGTCCGCAACCCCAAAGATAAATCTTTGGTTTGGGCTCTTTCCCTTTCGCTCGCCGCTACTTAGGAAATCGATTTTTCTTTCTCTTCCTCTAGGTACTTAGATGTTTCAGTTCCCTAGGTTTACCCTCGTATAGCTATGTATTCACTATACGATACATGGGGTTTCCCATGTGTGTTCCCACATTCGGAAATCTCCGGATCACTGGCTATGTGCGCCTACCCGAAGCTTATCGCAGCTTATCACGTCCTTCATCGGCTCCTGATGCCAAGGCATTCACCATGCGCCCTTTGTAGCTTGACCTTTACTCGTTTACTATATCTTATTACTTCGTCAACTGTGAAATCTATTCATTCACGTACATAAGTACTGTTCATTTCGTATCTTTCTTGTTTCCTTGTACTAAGCTATATTAAACTTCGTAACCTATCAGTCAAAAATTTTCAAAGTTTTGCATTTAATATTTTCGCAACAACTCTTAATTACTTCAGAGTTGTAAGTTCGAATTACCAAATTAAAATTTGGATTCTCACTTAAGAATATTTCTTGGCTTACTTCTCAATATGTTTTGAAGTTATATATAATTCATGTGCAATTTTCAAAGAACAAAATTTACAGTTATAAACTTAGCATTACTACGTCAACTTCCTCGTTATGCTACTCACGTATATCATACGCTCCGTTGCTCATTCGTCGTTTCCTTGTACTGCTTGCTTCTAACAGTAAATTAATTTTGAGAAACATGGTTTCTCAAAATTGAACAGACTAGTTAAACCAGTATCTTTTAAGATTTACGAAACAAACATCTTGTTGTTTCATTTCTCCATAGAAAGGAGGTGATCCAGCCGCAGGTTCTCCTACGGCTACCTTGTTACGACTTC
>ERZ832317.2773-NODE-2773-length-19476-cov-26.268884_pt1 | contig 19476 bp, 16 predicted proteins | sample MGYA00519695_ERZ832317 | MGnify/ENA primary metagenome ERZ832317 (study PRJEB31850, sample SAMEA3708726) | human gut metagenome | biome: human gut; feature: human-associated habitat; material: faeces | place: China | collected 2014 ...
TGGCCCGCGGTCCTGCTTGCCTTTGCAGGCAGCGCGGTGGTGGCGCTGGCAGACAGCGCCGCCGGGACGAATGCGCTGCTGGGAGATTTGATTGCCCTGGCCGGCGCCGCCGCCATGGCGGTCTATACCATGATCGGAACGGTCTGCCGGCAGCGGCTCTCCACGTCAGTGTACACCTTTCTGGTGTATACGTCCGCCGCGGCCACGCTGCTGGCTGCGGCCCTGCTGAGCGGAACGCCGCTGGCCGGCTACGGTCCGGTGAACGGGCTGACGGCCCTGGGCATGGCGGTATGCTGCACCCTGCTGGGACACAATGTGTTCAGCTGGGGGCTGAAATATCTGCCGCCGGCTTTCATCGCCACGGTCAAGCTGATGGAGCCGGTGTTCGCCTCTGTCTGGGGACTCCTGCTCTTTGGCGAGCGGCCGGGCTGGCTGACGGTTGCCGGAGGCGCGGCGGTCCTTCTGGGCGTGGGGCTGTATGCCCGTACCATCGGCGGGGATGCCGGAAAACGAGAGGAGAGAGAACCATGAGAGAACAGATGCACGTGCGCATCGTCCCCATGACCGGGGACCATCTGGACGAGGTGGCGGAGCTGGAACGGATCTGCTTCACCACCCCCTGGTCCCGGAACATGCTGGTGGAGGAGCTGCAGAACGACTGCGCCGCCTTCCTGGTGGCCCTGGATGACGAGGACCACGTGGCGGGCTACGCCGGCCTGCTGGTGGTGCTGGACGAGGGGTACATCACCAATGTGGCCGTGCGGCCGGAGTGCCGCCGCAACGGCATCGCCCAGAAGCTGCTGCAAGTGTTCCTGGACTTTGCCCAGGCCCACAAGCTGGCGTTTCTGACGCTGGAGGTCCGGGCCTCCAACTACCCCGCCATCGCCCTGTACGGCAGCCGGGGCTTCCGGGGCGTGGGCCGGCGCAAGAATTACTATGAGCATCCCCGGGAGGATGCCATCATTATGACAAGGGAGTTTGAACAGCATGGAACTGAGAATCCCGTCAGTTGAACAACTGAGGACGATTTATGACCGGGACCTGAAGGAAGCGTTTCCCACAGCGGAATTAAAACCCCTGCGGAATATTGAGAAGAGTTGGGCGGAGGGCTGGTACAAGCCCTACTGCCTGTTTGACGGAGACAATATCGTAGGCGAAGCATTCCTCTGGCTGGGACATCCCGGCTGGGCACTGCTGGATTACCTGTGCGTTTCCAGTATCCGCCGCAACGGCGGCGTCGGTGCATCCATCCTGGAGAAGCTGCGGGAGCGGGAGGCGGACACGGTGATCTTCGGTGAGTCGGAAGCTCCGGAGGACGCGCCGGACCCGGAGATGGCCCGGCGGCGGTTGGGGTTCTATGCCCGGTGCGGTCTGCGGACCGCCGGGTATGATACGGAGATGTTCGGCGTCCACTACAAGACCCTGTATCTCGCCGGCGGCCCGGTGGATGACGCCGCCCTGATGAAAGAACACCGGTTCGTTTACGAGAATACATTTTCTGCGGACAAGTACCACAAGTATGTCCGCATCCCCTTTGATCCCAAGGCGGCGCCGGGGCCAAAGGTGCCCTGGCAGCAGTAAGGCGGAGAACGCCGATCTTTTGGAGAAAGAAGCATTGCTATGAAGATTTTAGCCTTTGAATCCTCCTGCGACGAGACCGCCGTGGCAGTGGTGGAGGACGGACGGCGGGTGTTGTCCGATGCCATTGCCTCTCAGGCGGACCTCCACGCCCTGTACGGCGGCGTGGTACCGGAGCTGGCCTCCCGCAAGCATGTTGAAGTGATCGCGGCCCTGACAGAAAAAGCCTTGGCGGACGCCGGCTGCACCCGGCAAGACATTGACGCCGTGGCCGTCACCTACGCCCCCGGTCTCATCGGGGCCGTACTGGTGGGCTTGAGCTTTGCCAAATCCGTGGCCTACGGCCTTGGGGTGCCTCTGATCCCGGTGCACCATGTCCGGGGCCATATCGCCGCCAACTATCTGGCCTTCCCGGAGCTGGAGCCACCCTTCCTGGCGCTGGCCATCTCCGGGGGCAACACCATGATCGTGGACGTCCGGGATTATACGGATCTGGAAATTTTGGGCGCGACCCGGGACGATGCGGCGGGGGAATGCTTTGACAAGGCGGCCCGAGTGTTGGGACTTCCCTACCCCGGCGGCGCGCCCATGGACAAGCTGGCCCAGCAGTCCAGGGGCGGTGTCTACACCCTGCCCCATTCCCATGTGGAGGGTGCCCCGCTGGATATGAGCTTTTCCGGCCTGAAAACGGCTGTGGTGAATCTGGCCCATCACGCCGAGCAGGTGGGTGAGCCGCTGGATGCCCCGGCGCTGGCCCGGGACTTCGCCCAGGCTGTCAGCGATACGCTGGTCCCCCGCGTCGTGGAAGCCGCAAAGCAGTCTGGCCGCACCGCCATCGTCGCCGCCGGCGGCGTGGCGGCCAACTCCGTCATCCGGGCGGACCTGGAGCGGGCCTGCGAAAAAGTCGGCTGCCGGTTGTATCTGCCGCCGCTGCGGTGGTGCGGCGACAACGGTGCCATGATCGGTGCACAGGGGTATTACGAATATCTGGCGGGCCATACGGCGGGCATGGACCTGAACGCCTATGCCACCCGCGACATCAGCGAATAAACGATACCGGCGGTCATCGAACCGCCGGTATTTTTTGCCGATATATAGATAAGCGCCGCGGCTCAGCCGCGGCGCTTATCCATTATTTAAGAGAGAGGATCAGAGAAGAAAAAGGAAAAGAGAAGAAAAATCAATCCTGAAACAGCGGAGTGGAGAGATAGCGGTCGCCGGTATCTGGCAGAAGAACGGCAATGGTCTTGCCTTCAAATTCCGGCCGTTTGGCCAGTTGTACAGCAGCCCATACAGCGGCGCCGGAGGAGATGCCCACCAGCACACCCTCCCGTTTGCCGATCAGCTTGCCGGTGGCGAAAGCGTCCTCATTTTCCACGGGGATGATCTCGTCATACACCTTGGTGTCCAGTACGTCGGGGACAAAGCCTGCGCCGATACCCTGGATCTTGTGAGCGCCGCCGTGGCCCTCGCTGAGGACGGGGGAGCTCTTAGGCTCCACGGCCACCACCTTTACGGCGGGATTTTTGCTTTTAAGGAACTGCCCCACGCCGGTAAGGGTGCCGCCAGTGCCTACGCCGGCTACGAACGCATCCACCTGACCGTCCGTATCCGCCCAGATCTCCGGGCCGGTGGTCTCAAAATGGGCCTTGGGGTTGGCGGGATTTACGAACTGACCGGGAATGAAGCTGTTTGGGATCTCTCTTGCCAGCTCATCGGCCTTGGCAATGGCGCCCTTCATGCCCTGAGAGCCTTCGGAGAGAACCAGCTCCGCGCCGTAGGCTTTCATGATCTGACGGCGCTCCACGCTCATGGTTTCCGGCATGACGATGATGATCCGGTAGCCCCGGGCGGCGGCTACGGAGGCCAGACCGATGCCAGTGTTGCCGCTGGTGGGCTCAATGATGACAGAACCGGGCTTCAAAAGGCCCTTGGCCTCAGCGTCATCGATCATAGCCTTGGCAATGCGGTCCTTCACGCTGCCGGCGGGATTGAAATATTCCACCTTGGCCACGATTCTGGCCTTCAGACCAAATTCTTGTTCCAGATGGGTCAGCTCCAGCAAGGGGGTATGGCCGATCAACTGATCGGCGGCGGTATAGATACGAGACATAAGATGATCTCCTTTTTATGTTGTAGAATGATTTATTGAGAAATGGAAAACGGATCATTCCTGACAACATCGGAAGCCTGGTGTCATACGGTTCATGGAAATCCTCTTTTCTGAGCGAATAAATATAACCAATCAAGTAGGTTAATGGGATTATACGGCGGCGCATTTCCATTGTCAAGAGGAAATTTAAAAAAATCCGGGTTTCCAGCAGAAAAACCCGGCGGACACAGAGTGTGTCCGCCAGGGATCGGATGGAGTTGTCTGCAAATGGAGATCACGTCTTGTAAATGCCGCCGCCTACAAATTCCCGCATCAGGGAGGTCTGGGGTACGTCATCTGCCGGGACTGGCAGGAAGTAGTCCAGGAATTTCAGGAGCCGCTTGGCTTCCAGATATTCGTCGCTGCCCCGGGGGACGCCGAACAGCAGCGGCTGCACATAGGGCTTCAGCAGGGCAGTTTCGTAAATGAGGGAGGAGTTGAACACCGTATCGGCGCTGTCCTGATAGGGGAAGATGTTCTGTTCCTCGCCCCGGCGGACGGAGGGCCACATTTTGATGGTGGCCTGAGCACCGTAGCCCCGGGTCCGGGCGTCCCGTTCAATGCGGCGGAGCAGCCGGGCGTCGGTGGTGGGAATGCGGTTGTGATCGTCGATATTCAGGGTGGTCAGGCAGCTGATGTAAATTTTGTACTTGCTCTCCTTAGGCAGAGAGTGGGAAAATTCGTCGTTCAGGCAGTGGATGCCCTCAATCACCAGTACGTCGCCGTCTCCCAGCGTCAGCTTTTCACCGTTGTATTCCCGGACGCCCTTTTTGAAGTTGAAGGTGGGCATATCCACCGTTTCGCCCTTCAGCAGACGGCTCATATCGCTGTTGAACTGCTCCACGTCCATAGCGCCCAGTCCCTCAAAATCGTACTGGCCGTTGGCATCTCTGGGGGTGTCCTCCCGGTTGCGGAAGTAGTTGTCTGTGGCGATGGGATGGGGCCGCAGGCCGCAGGCCATCAGTTGAGTGGACAGCCGGTGAGAGAAGGTGGTTTTGCCAGAGGAGGAGGGACCGGCGATCATCACGAAGCGGACGTCCTTCCGCCGGGCGATCTCCTCGGCAATGTCACCCACTCGCTTTTCCATCAGGGCTTCGTGGGCCAAAATCAACTGGGTGGCGTTGCCTTCAGCAATCATGTCATCCATCTCCCCTACGTTGGAGATATACATGGCGGCGGAGCGATCCTCGGCGTCATGCATGGCCTGAAACACCTTCATAGAGGGCGTGAACTTACCTACCTGCTCCGGTTCCTCCAGCGACGGCAGGCGGAGGATGAAGCCATCCTCAAACAGCTCCAGAGCAAACCACTGAAGATAACCGGTGTCCGGTACCATGTAGCCGTAGAAATAGTCAGTGAAGCCGTCCAACGTGTAAAGATTGACCCGGGAGCTGATGCGGTATTTCAGGAGCCGGGCCTTATCCTCCATGCCGTTTTCTGTCAAAAAGGCCGCGGCGTCTTCGATATCCACAGACTGCTTTTCGATGGGCAGAACCTGACGGACCAGCTCCCGCATCCGGTCCTCGATCCGGTGCAGCAGGGTGTTATCCAACGTGAAGCTGCCTCTGGCCCGGCAGAACAGAGCATTGCTCAGGGAAAATTCCACCCGGACGTGCTCCACCTGCTCCCGGCCTACCACGTCATAAAATGCCTTGAGCATCAGAAGAATGGCGCTGCGCTCATAGGTCTGGCGGCCCGGCTTGTCGGCGGCAGTGACCATGGAGAGGGAGCAGTCCCGCTTCACGGTCTTTTGCAGCTCCCGGAGCTTGCCGTCCCGGTTCACCAGCAGGATCTGGTGGGGATAGTTCTCCTGAAATTCCGCGGCGATGGCGCGGTAAGTGGTTCCGTAGGGATACTGGTGTATCGTGCCGTTCACGGTGACGTTCAGCATGGTTTCCATAGAATTCTCCTTTCAAATATGGCTGCGGGAGGGTTCTCCCGGTGATCGTTCGTTTTTCTCTATTATACGGTGCGGAACCGCCGGGTTCAATGGGTAAAGTGTAAACATCTGCCCAAAAGCGGACCGTTCCGGCCCCGGCCCTTGCTTTTTGCCGGGTTTCATTGTAAAATTTTCACAGCTACATTGCAGGGAGGACAACGCCATGGCAAAACGAAACAGCCGCAATACCCGGGGACGGATCATCTCCGCCGCTTGGAAGCTCTTTTATGAGCAGGGATATGACGGCACCACGGTAGAGGATATCGTTTTTGAATCCGGCACCTCCAAAGGCTCCTTCTACCATTATTTTGACGGCAAGGACGCCCTGATGGGCACCTTGGCCTATGTGTTCGACGAAAAATACGAGGACCTGATGCCCACGCTGAACCCGGAGAAGGGTGCCATCGAGACGCTGGCCTATATCAACCATGAGCTGTATGTGATGATCGAGTCCAGCGTGTCCATCGACCTGCTGACCCGTCTGCTGTCCACCCAGCTGCTGGCCCGGGGAGAAAAGCACCTGCTGGACCGGAGCCGGGTCTACTTCCGCTTGCTGAAAAAGATCGTCCGTCAGGGTGCGGAGCGGGGCGAATTCCGCCCTGGTCTGGCTCAGGAGGAGATCGTCCGGGCCTTCGCCATGTGGGAACGGGCACAGCTTTACGACTGGTGCCTGTGCGGCGGGGACTACTCTCTGGTGGCCTACGCGGAGAAGATGACGCCCCTGTTTTTGGAGAGTTTCCGAGTCAGAGAATAAATCTTATTTTTTGTTTTTCAAGTATTCCATCTTTCTGTACAGTATAAAACTGTTGAAATACAAAGAGAAACATGATATCACAAGAAACGCCGTATAGAATTAATTCTATACGGCGTTCTGTATTTCATTCTTGTTTGCGTTGTGGTATGATACCAAGCATTGAAGTGTTAAAGGAGAGAGTATTGTATGACATCCGCACAGATCGCGATCATGACAACGATCATTTTGTATCTCTGTCTGGTGATTTTCACCGGCGTGATGATCGGTAAACGAAGCAAGAAGAGCGCTGAAGGCTTTTATCTCGGCGGCCGGGGCATGGGCCCCCTGGTCACGGCCATGAGCGCGGAAGCCAGCGATATGAGCAGCTATCTGCTTATGGGTATCCCCGGCCTCGCCTATCTCAGCGGCGTGGCGGACGCCAGCTGGACCGCCATCGGCCTTGCCATCGGCACCTACCTGAATTTCCTGCTGGTGGCCCGCCGCCTGCGGCGTTACAGCGTGGAGTTGGACGCCATCACCATCCCCAGCTTTATCTCCAAGCGCTACGGGGAGAAAAAGCCCATCATTATGGGTATCGCCTCTCTCATCATCCTGGTGTTCTTCGTGCCCTATGTGGCCTCCGGTCTGGCGGCGATCGGCAAGCTGTTCAACAGCCTGTTCGGCTGGAATTACATGCTTTCTGTGATCGTGGGCGCCATTGTCATCATCAGCTATACTTCCGTGGGCGGCTTCAGCGCCGTCGCCACTATGGACCTGATCCAGTCTGTGATTATGACCGTCGCCCTGTGCATCATCGTGGTGTTCGGCATTGTGCAGGCCGGCGGTATGGATGCTGTTCTGGCTCATGCCAGCAGCCTTCCCGGTTTTCTGAGCTTTGGTCAGACCTATAACGCCGCCTCCGGACAGGCGGAGCCTTACGGTTTGATCCGCATTGTTTCCATGCTGGCGTGGGGCCTTGGCTACTTCGGTATGCCCCATATTCTGGTGCGCTTTATGGCCATCCGGCACGAGGATGAGCTGAAGCTCTCCCGCCGGATCGCTTCCATCTGGGTGGTGATCTCCATGGCCGTGGCCGTGTTTATCGGCATCGTGGGCCATGCCGTGTCCAATGTGGGGCGCATCCCCATGCTGGAGGGCAGCGCCACGGAGACGGTCATTGTCCGGCTGTCTGACCTGCTTTCCTCTTACGGTTTGCTGCCTGCCATTGTGGCTGGCTGCATTCTGGCGGGCATTCTGGCGGCTACCATGTCCACGGCGGACTCTCAGCTTTTGGCGGCAGCCTCCGCGTTTTCTGAAAACGTATTGCAGGATGTGTTCGGCGTCAAGCTGACTTCCAAGCAGAATATGCTGGCCGCCCGTCTGACGGTGGTGGTGATCGCGTTTATCGCCATCTTCCTGGCGGCGGACCCCAACAGCAACGTGTTCAAGATCGTCTCCTTCGCATGGGCCGGCTTCGGCGCAACCTTTGGCCCCGCTGTGCTGTTCGCCCTTTTCTGGAGACGCAGCAACCGTCAGGGTGTGCTGGCAGGTCTGGTGGCCGGCGGTCTGATGATCTTCGCATGGAAGTTCTGCGTCCGGCCTCTGGGCGGCATCTGGGACATCTATGAGCTGATGCCTGCTTTCATCGTCAACTGCATCGTGCTGGTGGTGGTCTCTCTGGCTACCCCCGCGCCTGACAAGAGCATTACGGACGTGTTCGACAAGGTCCGGGACTAAAAAGCTTATTAAAAAGCGGTGGGCTCAGCCCACCGCTTTTTTAACTGATTCGGCCGGAAACGGCGTAAACAATAAAGCAACCCGCCGTATGGATTCCATACGGCGGGTTGCTTTTGGCGGGGGCATATGAGGATCGAACTCATCCAGGCGGCTGTTCGCCGTCCGCACCGGTTTTGAAGACCGGGAGGCACACCAGCACCTATCTGCTCCCATGTTTTCTTCGATGCTGACCACCGCCGAAGCGGAGCAACGCTCCGGCGGTATGTCAGTCATGAAATTTGAGCTTCAGGCGGCGGCAGTCGCCCTCTCGAACCGTGATCTGCCGTCGGTCGCAGGCTTCTAAAAACAGCAAAGCGTATTTCCGGGTGGTGTCTAAAGCGTCCCGGACCTCTGCCAGCGTGACAGCGCCGTGGTCAGCACACAGCGTCCGCAAGATATCCAGCCCCTTTTGGAACACCTCCCGGTGCCAGCACAGCTCCGGTGACAGCCGTACCAGCTCTCCGCCGGTGAGCAGGCTTTCCAGCACCTGACGAGCCTCCTCCCGGCGCTCCGGAGGAATACTGTCCAGCACCGCTTCGACGGTGTCCGGCTCCGGGCCACCCCGGAGGAAACGCTCCAACAGCGCGTCCCGGAGGGCGGTCTGCCGCTTGGTGAGCCGAATGGAAAACTCTGCCAGCGCCCAATGGTTTTCGGCGCGTTTCATCCGCCCCTCCGCCCGAAAAACCTCCAAAAGCGCATCGCCCTCAGCGGGAGTGATCTGCCGGAACAGCTTTTGCCGCAGCTCAGCGGCGGGCATCCCGGCGTGAAGGGGGTGCTTTTGGTGGTAGGCGGACAGCAATTCCCGGCAGCGGTCCCAGAGGGTGTCCAGCGCCGAGGCCGCCGCGTAGCGGCCTGACAGCGGCTCCGCCAGCATTCCCTGATTCAGCAGGTCTGCCAGCAAGGATACAGCAGTACCAGTGTCCAGACCGGAACGCTCCGCCAACTGGCTGCTATCCGGCAGTGAAACGCCGAATTCCTCCGCAGCTTGCAGCAGCCGTTGACTGCCGGAGCCCTGTTCCCGGAGAATTAGGTTGTCCAGCACCACCGGGTCATGCCGTTTGTGGCGAAGGGGCCGGGGGTCCAGCACCTTGCCGCCGCCGATGGTCTCCACTGGAGAGTAAAATCGAATGACAAACCGATCCCCCTGTTTGACGGCCATCGGCTCCGTCAGCCGCAGCTGGGCAAGGCAGCTTTCTCCGGGGCGCAGCTCGTCCCGGTCCAGCAACACCGCCTTTGCCAAATGAACGGAGGTCCCGTGGTACAGATGGATCTGGGAGCCGTTCAAAACCGTGCGTTTGGCGTTTCTCAGACACCGGAGCCGCACATCCAGCATCCGGGAAGGCCGGACGCTGCCGGGTCTTACCGCCGCATCCCCCCGGTGGACCTCTGTTTTTTGCAGATTTGTCAAGTTGAGGGCCGCCCGCTGACCGGCGTAGGCGGCGTCCACGCTTTCGCTGTGGACCTGCAAGGTCCGCACCCGGCTTTGCAGCCCGGAGGGAACCAGCTCCACTGCGTCCCCCACCCGGACAGCCCCTTCAGTAAGGGTGCCGGTGACTACGGTGCCGAAGCCGTCCACGGAAAAGACCCGGTCAATGGGAAGCCGGAAGGGTGCCAGCGCGCTTTTTTCCCGCGCCTCCTGTACCAAGCGGTACAGGGCGTCCCGCAGTTCCGGGATTCCCTGACCGGTGACGGCGGAGACTGACAGAATGGGCGCGCCCTCTAAAAAGGTGCCCTCGGTCAGCTCCAACGCCTGTCTCCGAACAAATTCCAACCAGTCATCATCTACCAATTCCGCCTTGGTCAACACCACCAAGCCGCCTTGGACACCCAAGAGAGACAGAATATCCAGATGCTCTACGGTCTGGGGCATAACGCCTTCGTCCGCGGCGATGACCAGCATGGCAAGATCAATGCCCCCCGCCCCGGCCAGCATATTTTTGATGAATTTTTCGTGGCCCGGCACATCCACGATCCCTGCTTGCGTGCCGTCCGGCCAGTCCAGTCTGGCAAACCCCGGCTCGATGGTAATGCCCCGGCACTTTTCCTCCGCCAGACGGTCCGTATCGGTACCGGTGAGCGCCTTGACCAGAACGGTTTTGCCGTGATCTACATGGCCCGCCGTGCCGATGATGACGTGTTTCATGAAGCGGTCTCCCGAAAAGCCTGAAGGATCTCGTCAAGATCCGCCGGGAACAAAGTCCGCATATCCAGCAGACACCGGTCATGGGCAATGCGGACGATGATGGGGACTGGCCGCTGCCGCAGCTGTGCTTCCAGTGCGGCGGCGCTGTCCCTTGGGGCGACAGCCACGGCGAAGGAGGGCAGCGTCTGGGTGGGGACTGCCCCGCCCCCCACCGGGTTTTCCGTGGAAACCACCTCGACGGTCACGCCAATCCCTCCCATGCGGCGGCAGAGCGACTCTGCCTGCTGGCGCAACTCCTCCGGCGTTTGGGCCAGCATGGAGAGCACCGGGATCTCCTGAAGGGCGGTGCCGTCCGCATACGCTTGCAGAGTTGCTTCCAAGGCGGCCAGCGTCAGCTTGTCCACCCGCAGGGCGCGGGCCAGAGGGTGACGCTTCAAAAGGTCGATACAGCGCCGCTTGCCCACGATGATCCCCGCTTGGGGACCACCCAGCAGCTTGTCCCCGGAGAAGGATAATACATCCACTCCGGCCTTTACGGACGCTTGAACCGTCGGCTCATCCCGGAGGCCCAAGGGTGCCAGATCTACAAGACAGCCGCTGCCCAAGTCCTCAATGACCGGGATGCTGCGGGAGCGGCCAAGCTCCGCTAAGGCGGCGGGGGACACGCTCTCCGTAAAGCCCACGATGCGGTAATTGCTGGTGTGGACTTTCAAAAGGGCGCGGGTCTGCTCGCTGATGGCGTTGGCGTAGTCGGAAAGGCGGGTCTTGTTGGTGGAACCAACCTCCCGGAGCACCGCGCCGCAGGCGGCCATCACATCCGGCATCCGGAAGGAGCCGCCGATCTCCACCAGCTCTCCACGGGAGGTAATGACTTCTCCTCCGGCGGTGAGGGCGGAGAGGATCAGCAGCACTGCCGCTGCATTGTTGTTTACCACCATGGCGGCCTCCGCCCCGGTGAGGCGGCACAAAAGCGGCTCTACATGGGCGTACCGCTGCCCCCGCTCCCCCGCTGTCAGGTCATATTCCAAGGTAGAATAGCCCTGAGAGACCCCTCTCGCTGCCGCTAACGCGCGGTCACTCAGGCAGGCCCGGCCCAGATTGGTGTGCAGAACGATCCCGGTGGCATTGATAACGCCCCGGAGGGAGGGCAGGCGGGATGCCCGGCACGACGCGCTGATTTGAGCGCAGAGGGCCTCCGTGGAGGGCAGCTCTGTGACGGTCCCCACCAGAATATCGGCGCGGAGCCGGTCCAGCGTCCGGCGAACCGCCTCCGTCACGGCGGAGGTCCCCGCCTCCGCCGTCAGCATTTTTAGGGCGGGCAGGCGGAGCAGGTCGTCCACCTTTGGAATTTGACGCAGCAGTGTATCCATGAGAACCTCCCTTGGTGATTTACGGCTTTTCCTTATCATACTGGATTTCCAACGGGTTGTAAAGCACCCCGGAAAGCAGAAAAACGCGCCTCCCGAAAGGAGGCGCGCTTGCTCACTTGCTGAGATAGTCTTTCAAAAATTTCACAGCCTCCACATAACCTTGAAACCCCAAGCCTTTATAGGTCTTGACGCAGGCCATGCCGGCGTAGGAGACCTGACGAAACGGTTCCCGGCTGTCCACATCGGAGATGTGGACCTCCACGGCGGGAATGGCCACGGCCTTCAGCGCGTCCAGAATGGCTATGCTGGTGTGAGTGTAGGCGGCGGGGTTGATGATGATGCCGTCATAGACGCCGTAGGCCGCCTGGATGGCGTCCACAATGGTCCCCTCGTGGTTGGACTGGACGAAACCGACCTCGATGCCCTCGGCATCGCAAGCGGTGCGGATGAGGGCCAACAGGGACTCATAATTCTGGCTGCCGTAGATGGCAGGCTCCCGCAGGCCCAGCAGATTCAGATTGGGCCCGTTGATGACCAGAAGCTTCATAGCAGCGCCTCCTTAATGGTTTGTACCGTGACCTCCAGCGCCCCGTCATTGGACACCGTCACGTCGGCAAAGCGGCGGTACAGCGGCTCCCGGCGGGCGCAAAGCTGAGCGAGGTCTGTGGTTTGGGAAATGGGCCGGCCCTCCGTTGGCAGCTTGGCAAGGTCGCGGGTCAGACGGAAAATGGTGCCGTTTTGATGCAGCAGCGGGTAGTTTTCCGGCCGGGTGACGCAGCCGCCGCCGGTGGAGAGGATGATGCCGGAGCGCTTGCCCTGTTCCGCCAGAACCTCTGTTTCCAGTTTCCGGAATGTTTCCTCCCCGGACTGGGCGAAGATCTCCGGGATGGACATCCCAGTCCTTTGGGCGATCAATTCGTCAGCCTCCACTACCTCCCGGTCCAGCGCTTTGCCCAGAGCGGCGGCCACGGCGGATTTGCCGCTGCCGGGCATTCCGATGAGGATGATATTCCGCAGCCGCTGGTTCACAGCGCGTTCCACCCGCGCCAAGGCTTCATCGCCGATGGCCGTGCCGGTGAACTGCTCGCTGGAGCGCTTGGCCTGAGCCACCAGCATGGAAAGTCCCCCAGCGTGGGGAATCCCCAACTCTTCTGCCTGTAATAGCAGAGCGGTCCGTGCCGGGTTATAAACGATGTCCAGCACCCCCTCGCAGCGGGAAAAACGCCGCAGATCCACCGCCGCCGCGCCGTTATGGGGATACATCCCCACCGGGGTGGTGTTGGCGATGATCTGGGCATCGGCGTGGCGGTCCAGATGATCGTAATCGTCCGGACCGCTGCGGGAAATGACGGTAACGTCAGCGCCCAGCTGCTCCAGCGCAGCCTTCACCGTGACGGAGGCCCCGCCGCTGCCCAGCACCAGCGCCTTTTTCCCGGCGGGGTCGATGCCGCTGCTGCGAACCATGTAGAGAAAGCCGAACAGGTCTGTGTTGTCGCCGTACAGCGTACCGTCAGGCCGACGGACGAGGGTATTGACGCTTTGCAGTTTTGCTGCCGCCTCGGACAGCTCCACGCAGTAGGGCACCACCGCCTTCTTGTAGGGGATGGTGACGTTCAGGCCGTCCCAGCGGTCGGAGCACAGAAAGGCATCCAAGTCCTCCTTGGAGACCTCAAAGAGCCGGTAGTCATACTCCCCCAACGCGTGATGGATCATGGGGGAATAGCTGTGGCCCAGCGTTTCCCCCAGCAGTCCGCACCGCAGCATCAGACCACCTCACTGTAACTGCCCAGATAGGAAAATTCCTCGCACAGAGAGGGCAGCTCGCCCATGAGCTGCAAAAATTCCGGGGCGTATACCGGCGTTTCCAGATCAAAGTAGAACATGAATTCAAAATTCCGCTCCGGCATGGGGCGGCTTTCCAGCTTGTTCAGGTTCAGGCCCAAGGCGTAGAACCGGGAGAGCACCCGGCACAGGGAGCCGGGCTCGTGAGGCAGCACCGCCATGAGGCTGGTGCGGTCCGCACCGGGGTAGATCTCCAGATTCTTGGAGATGCAGATGAACCGGGTGAAGTTGCTGCCCTGATCCTGCACCCCGGCCTCTAAGCATTCCAGCCCGTACAGCTTCATGCAGGAGCGGGAGGACAGGGCGGCGGCGTGGCCATCTCCCTCCGCCACCTTCTGGGCGGCCACGGCGGTATTTTCACAGGGGATGATCTTCACACCGGGGAAGGCCTGCAGATACTGCTCGCACTGGCTCAAGGCCTGCTGGTGGGAGTAGATCTCCGTGATGTCGCTCCGCTTGGTGCCGGGCTTCACCAGCAGATTGTGGTCCACCTTCAGCCGCACACTGCGGACGATGCGGAAATCGTGCTTCATCATCAGATCGTAAATGGCATTGACGCTGCCGGCGGTGCTGTTTTCCAGCGGCAGCACACCGTAGCGGCACAATCCCCTTTCGATAGCGGCAAACACCGCCTCAAAGGAAGCGAAGTACATGATGTGAGGCAGCTTGAACAGCTTGTCGCAGGCCAGCTGGGAATAGGCCCCCGCCACACCCTGACAGGCAACGGACACGTTGGAGGGAAACAGGTTTGGCGTCTGGTCAATGGCGGTCTGAATTTCCGTGGTCAGCGGGGATGTGCTCCCCAGCAGCCGTCCCTGATAGCAGCGGCTCAGTTCAAACAGCATGGTGTAGAGAGAGACGGTGTAATCCCGCATATCCTCCGGGGCCTGCGCCGCTACATCCAGCAGCTTTTCCCGCTCCCGGACAGGGTCCAGCACCGGCAGGCCGTGCTCCTTCTTGTAGGCGGCGATGCCGGCGGCGGTGTTCATCCGCTGGGCAAACAACTCTACCAGTTGGCGGTCGATCTGGTCGATCCGGGCACGATAATCACTGAGTTCCATAGAGATTCCTCCCTTTTAAGACTGGCCCAACAGGGCGTCGTATACGGCGATGGCCGCCGCGGCTTCGATACAGGGAACGGCCCTTGGCACGATGCAAGGGTCATGACGGCCCCGGACCCGGAGAATTTCCGGGGTCAGGGTGTTCAAATTCACGCTTTGCTGCTCCTTGGCAATGGACGGCGTAGGCTTGAACGCTGCCCGGAAGGTCAGGGGCATCTCGTTGGTGATGCCGCCCAAAATGCCGCCGCAGTGATTGGTTGTGGTTCTGACCGTGCCGTTTTCCACCACAAAGGGGTCATTATTTTCGCTGCCACGGAGCCGCGCGGCCCCGAAGCCGATGCCGAACTCGATGCCCTTCACAGCGGGGATGCCGAAGACGATGGAGGAAATACGGCCCTCCATGCCGTCAAACAGCGGTCCGCCCAGTCCCACGGGCAGACCCAGCACAGCACATTCCACGATGCCGCCAACGGAGTCACCCTCCGCCTTGGCGGCGGCGATCTCTGCCCGCATGGTCTCCCCTACGGCGTCATCTACCACCGGGAATGGCTTGTCTGCCGTGGAAACGGTCAGAGGAGTGACATCTTCCACCGAGCCGATGGAGGCGATGCGGCTGATGACTTCAATGCCCTGCTTTTTCAGCAATTGCAGGCAGATGCCACCGGCGATGCACAGGGGGGCTGTCAGCCGCCCGGAAAACGCGCCGCCCCCGGCGAAATCTGCGTGACCGCCGTACTTCACTCCGGCGGTATAGTCCGCGTGGCCGGGGCGGGGCACCACGGAAAGGCCGTCATAGTCCCCGGAGCGGGTGTTGGTGTTGCGGATGATGGCGGTAAGCGGCGCGCCGCAGGTGACGTTCCCCACCAGACCGGAAAGAAATTCCGGCTGGTCCGCCTCCTTCCGAGGGGTGGACCAATCGTTGCGGCCGGGAGCACGGCGGTCCAAAAACGTCTGAAGGGCCGCCATGTCGATGGTCTCCCCGGCAGGCAGACCCTCCAAGGTCATGCCGATGGCCGGGGCATGGGACTGGCCGAAGATGGTCAGATGCAGAAATTCTCCGTACCGGCTCACAGGCCCCCTCCTTTCAACGCGTCAAAATCTTCCCAGAAATGGGGGTAGGACTTGGAAACGCAGGCCATGCCCTGCACAGTGACCGGGCTTTCGCACAGACAGGCTGCCACGGCGGCGGACATGGCGATCCGATGATCGCCGCAGGAATCGGCAATGCCACCCCGCAGACGGCCCGTGCCGTGGATCAAAAGGCCGTTGGGCTGTTCCTCCACACTGCCGCCCAGAGCTGTCAGCAATTGAGCCGTGGTGCGGAGCCGGTCGGATTCCTTCAAACGGAGCCGTCCAGCGTTGAAGATCTGGGTGTCCCCCTCCGCCCCGGCAGCAGTGACGCACAGCACCGGGATCAGGTCGGGGATGGGGCCGGCGTCGATGGCCACGCCCTTCAATTCTCCCCGGCGAACCGTCACGGAGCCGTTCTCCGTGGAAACACGCGCACCCATGGCGGCCAGAATGTTCAAAACGGCCCGATCCCCCTGCGAGGAGGCCAGATCCAGTCCGTGAACAGTGACGCCCTCCGGGGACAAGGCGCCCATACACAGGAAGAAGGCGGCATTGGACCAGTCTCCCTCGGCGGTGAGACGGTCCGGGAAACGAAGGCGCTGTCCGCCGGGAATGTGCCACGTCCCACCGGTTTTCCGCAGAGAGACGCCGCCCCGGCGGAGGGTGTCCTCCGTCATAGTGACATAAGCGGCGGATTCCAGTCCGCCGGTAACGGTGAGGGCGCTGCCCTCATTCAACAGGGGCAGAGCCATCAGTAAACCGGAAATGTATTGGGAGGACACATCCCCCGGCAGAGAAAACTCGCCGGGGCGGAGCCGTCCCCCGCAGTAGAGCAGGTCGTGGTTCTGGCGGATGGTCATGCCGTGATCCGTCAGGACCTGATCCAGCGGATGCAAGGGGCGCTGCGGCAGCCGCCCTTCCATGTGGAACACGGCGTCTGCTTCCAAAACGCCGGTCAGCGGCAGAAGAAACCGTAGGGTGGAACCGCTTTCCTGACAGTGCAGATGACGGGTCCCCTGGGGCTTCTGGGTGATGGGCCGCACCGTCAGGTCCTCGCCCCGAAGCCAGATCTCAGCACCCAAGGCGTTGAGACAGTCCGCAGTGGCGGCAATGTCTCTGGAAATGCCCCGGCAGCGGATCACCGTCTCATTCTGGCTCAGAGCGGCGCAGATCAGCAGCCGGTGAGCCTGAGATTTGGAGGCGGGGATGTGAACGGCTCCGGTACGGAAGCCGGGCTGAAGAATTTCGATCATCGCAGACCTCCCGCCTTCAGCCACCCGGCCACCTCGTCGGCCGGGACCGGCTCCACACGGCAATGGCCCACCCGCTCCGGTACGATGAACTTGGTCACATCGTCCGTGCGCTTTTTGTCGGCCTCTGCCGCCGCCAGAATATCAGTCAGGGGATAGTCGGTCTCTGTGGGGAGGCCATACCGCTCCAAAACGGCCAGCAGCCGGGGCAGCGTCTCCGGGGTGCAAAGCCCTTTTTCCACGGCGGCCCGGGTGATGATGGCCATACCGATGGCGACCCCCTCCCCGTGGAGCAGGGTGAAGCCGCTGCAAGATTCTACGGCGTGGCCTACGGTGTGGCCCAGATTCAGCAGTGCCCGCTGGCCCCGGTCAAATTCATCACCACGGACCACGTCCCGCTTCATGCCAACACACACGGAGATCACCCGCTCGAACTGCTCCCGCACCGGGGTTTCCTCCAGCTCCCGGAGAAAATCCTCGCTGTAAAGCATGGCGTATTTGATGATCTCGGCGCACCCGGCCCGGTATTCCCGCTCCGGCAGCGTATTCAGCAGGGATGGGTCGCACAGCACCAGAGAGGGCTGATAGAAGCAGCCCGCCTGATTTTTGCCGTGATCCAGATCTACGGCGGTCTTGCCCCCCACAGAGGAATCCACCATGGACAGCAGCGTGGTGGGTACCTGAATATAGGGAATTCCCCGCTGATAGGTGGCGGCGGCGAAGCCTGCCAGATCCCCCACCACGCCGCCGCCCAGCGCCACGAGGAAATCGCTGCGGGTGAAGCGGCGGTCGCAGAGGAAATTCAAAATCTGTCCGTAGGTGGAAAGATTTTTCTGCTGTTCCCCGTGCGGGAACAGGAAATGATCAACTTGAAATCCGGCATCCGTCAGAGCTTTTTCGGCGGCAGCGCCGTAAAGGGCGAACACCGCGTCATCAGAGATCACGGCGGCCCGGCGGCCAAGGCCCAGTTCCGCTGCCATAGTCCCCAGCCGGGTCAGCAGACCCGGCTCAATGACAACGTCATACTCGCGGGAGGCCGCGATATGGATGGTGGTCAACGGCCATCCACCTCCTCTTTTCGTTTCCGGCCCTCGTCCAGCAGACGGACAAGGCCGGGGAGATCGTTATGTACCATGGCATCCTGATACTGGCGCAGGTTTGCCATCAGGGTATCCAGCTCCGCCATGAGAAAGTCCTTGTTTTCCAGAAAAAGTTCCGCCCACATTTCCGGGGCCAGCCACGCTACACGGGTCATATCCTTGTAACTGCCAGCGGAGAAGCCCTTGTGCAGTTCCGCCGTGGGGCTTTTGATATAGGCGTTGGACACCACATGGGCCAGCTGGGAGGTAAAGGCGATCATCTCGTCATGCTGTTCCGCCGTGGTAATGGAAAACCGGCCAAAGCCCGCAGGAGCCAGCAGTTCCTTGACCCGACTCAGCAGGTCGATGTCATTGTGATCCGCCGGGACCAGCACCATAGGAGCGTTGTGGAACATGGTGGGCGTGGCATACTTGAAGCCGGAATTGTGGGTGCCCGCCATGGGGTGCCCACCCAGATAGGTGAAGCCGTATTCCTTCGCCAGCGGGAAGCAGGCGTCGCAGACCAGCCGCTTTGTGCCGCAGCAGTCGATGACCACCGGCTTCGGGCCGATATGAGCGCCGTGCTGCCGCAGATAGTCTACAGCGGCGGAGGGATAGACGGCGATCAGGATCAGGTCGCAGGAGGAAAGACTTTCCTCCGATAAGAGACCGTCCACCGCGCCGGAAAGAACGGCAAAGTCGAAAACGGACTGATCCGTGTCAAAGGCCAGGACCCTATGGCCTGCCTCGTGGTAGGCCTTGGCAAAGGAGCCGCCGATCAGCCCCAGGCCCACGATCCCGACGGTCATGCCGTCACGACCTTCCGGATCTCGCGGATCTTGCCCATCAGAACGTCAAACTGCTCAGGCCGCAGAGACTGCGCACCGTCGCACAGGGCGTGGATGGGATCGTTGTGGACCTCAATGATGAGGCCGTCGGCATTGCAGGCGGTGGCGGACATAGCCATGGGGGCCACCAGCCGGTTGATGCCGGTGGCGTGGCTGGGGTCCACGATGACCGGCAGGTGGGTCAGCTCGTGGAGCATGGGGACCGCCGCCAGGTCCAGGGTATTGCGGGTGTAATCGTCAAAGGTGCGGATGCCCCGCTCGCAGAGGATGACCTGCTCGTTGCCGCTGGCCATGATGTACTCAGCACTCATCAGCAGCTCCTTCAGGGTGTTGGCAAGGCCGCGCTTGAGGAGGATGGGCTTGCGGAGCTTGCCCAATTCCCGCAAAAGGTCGAAATTCTGCATATTCCGCGCGCCTACCTGCAATACATCCACATCCTCAAAGAGGGGCAGGTCCACCACGCTCATGATCTCGGTGACGATGGGCAGACCGGTCTCCTGCCGGGCGATCTTCAGCAGTTCCAGACCCTCGGCCTTCAAACCGGCGAAGTCATAAGGAGAAGTGCGGGGCTTGAAGGCGCCGCCCCGGAGCATATTGGCCCCGGAGGCCTTCACCGCCTTGGCCACCGCCACGA